>ERZ825137.3343-NODE-3343-length-17332-cov-12.008219_pt1 | contig 17332 bp, 10 predicted proteins | sample MGYA00519873_ERZ825137 | MGnify/ENA primary metagenome ERZ825137 (study PRJEB31778, sample SAMEA3449190) | human gut metagenome | biome: human gut; feature: human-associated habitat; material: faeces | place: United Kingdom | collected 2010/2012 ...
TAGATCGAGCTCATAGGCAACAGGGATGCAGCACACGACATGGTCGTTGGACGGCGTCACGCAGACCAAGGTCTTAAATCCTTGACCGGGCTCCTCGCCAAGCTGCTCCGAAATCGCGACCCCCAGGCCCACCGACTCATCACCATCGTCTTCGTACGTATGTAGAACATAGGAAATGCCGGCGCTTTCCAACTCGCGCATCGCATTGGTTTTTGGCGTCTTTACAGCCTTTGCCATGACATATCCTTTCCCTCGCATTCGGACGCAAAGATTAAGTATATGTCCAATTCGGCTGCATACGTCACTTCGGCACAGCAAGCGCCATCGAATCACAAGGAGTCGATGGCGCCCATAAACTGAATCGCCTATTTATTGAGCATCAAGTTGAGCCTGACGCTCCCGGTCACGCCTGAGCAACGGCGCCAAAAACTTGCCCGTATAACTCTGCGGACAGTCCGCAACCTGCTCCGGTGTGCCCGAAACCACGACGGTTCCGCCGCCATTGCCGCCTTCGGGGCCCATATCGATCAGGCGGTCGGCGACCTTGATGACATCAAGGTTGTGCTCGATCACCAGAACCGTGTTGCCCGCATCGACCAGGCGCTGCAACACGTCGAGCAGCTGGCGAACATCCTCAAAATGAAGGCCGGTTGTGGGCTCGTCCAAAATGTAGAACGTCTTGCCTGTCTGACGACGATGAAGCTCCTTGGCGAGCTTCACGCGCTGCGCCTCGCCGCCCGAAAGCGTCGTAGCGGGCTGGCCCAAGCTCACATAACCCAGACCCACGTCATATAGGGTCTGCAGTTTGCGCTTAATCTGCGGGATATTCCCAAAGAAAGCCAGTGCCTCGGTGACACTCATGTCGAGCACATCCGAGATTGTCTTGCCGCGGTAGGTAACCTCGAGTGTCTCGCGGTTATAACGCTTGCCGCCACATACCTCACAGGGGACATAAATATCGGGAAGGAAGTGCATCTCGATCTTGATCTGTCCATCGCCCTTGCACGCCTCGCAGCGACCGCCGCTTACGTTAAAGGAGAAACGTCCCGGCGAGTAGCCGCGCGCCTTCGACTCCGGCGTGCTTGCAAATAGCGCACGCAGATCATCCCACAGGCCAATATAGGTCGCAGGGTTCGAACGCGGCGTGCGGCCGATCGGCGACTGGTCGATATCGATTACCTTATCGATGCACTCGATGCCCTCAATCTTCTTGTACGGCCCCACGGGACGCGTCGAACGATGGATGGCATTCGTAAGCGCGGGCGCAATCGTATCGGTGACCAGGGAGCTCTTGCCCGATCCCGAAACACCGGTAACGACTGTGAGCGTACCGAACTCAATCTTGGCGGTAACGTTTTTGAGGTTGTTAGCGCGGGCACCCGTGATCTTAAGACAGCCGCGGCCGGGCTTGCGGCGCTCATCGGGCACGCGGATCATCCGCTTGCCGGTCAAATAGGCACCCGTCATGGAATCGGAGCACGCCATGATATCGGCAGGCGTTCCCGCGGCGACCACGTGTCCGCCGTTAACGCCCGCACCGGGACCCATATCGATCACGTAGTCGGCAGCGCGAATCGTATCTTCGTCGTGCTCGACGACGATAACGGTATTACCGATATCGCGCAAGCGCTCGAGCGTCTTGATCAGGCGCTCGTTATCGCGTTGGTGAAGGCCGATCGACGGCTCGTCCAGAATGTACAGAACGCCCATGAGGCCGGCGCCGATCTGCGTTGCCAGGCGAATACGCTGGGCCTCGCCGCCGGAAAGCGTCGCCGAGGCGCGATCAAGCGTCAGATAGTCGAGTCCGACATCGACCAGAAAACGCAGGCGCTCCAGGATTTCCTTGACGATGCGCCCGCCGATAAACTGCTGACGCTCGGTAAGCTCCAGGCCCTCAAAAAACTCGAGCGACTCGCGACACGACAGGCAGCAGACATCGTAAATGGACTTGCCGCCCACGGTGACGGCAAGCATCTCGGGACGCAGGCGAGCACCGTGACAGCTCGAGCATGGCTCTTCGCGAATGTATTTCTCCAAGCGAGCCCTGGTGTTCTCGTTCGTCGTCTCGCTGTAGCGCTCGTACAGGATGTTGCGCACGCCCGAGAACTTAGTGTCCCACTGGCTGCGACGCCCATCGAGCTTTTGATAGTCGACCGAAATCTTCGTGTCGCCCATGCCATCCAAAAACGCACGACGCACCCGCGGGGGCAGGTCCTCCCATGGCGTATCGGCACTCACCTTAAAGTGTTTGCAGACCGCAGCAAAAATCTGCGGATAATAGTTGGAATTGCCGAACAGGCTGCCAAAGACTCCATCGGCAATCGACTTTGAGGGGTCTTCAATCAGCGCCTCGGCATCGACCGTCTTTTTAAAGCCCAAGCCATCGCACTCGGGACATGCACCATAGGGCGCGTTGAACGAGAAATCGCGCGGCTGCAGGTCGTCGATGGAATGCCCATGTTCCGGGCACGCCAGTGCCAGCGAATACTCCAGCAGCTCGCCCTCGGTTCCCTCGGGAGCGTCGCGGTCGGGCAGCATGTACACGTTCACGTTACCGTGCGCCAGTGCCGTCGCCTGCTCAACGGACTCGGCAATGCGACCCAGGGAGTTCTCTCGAATCACGATACGGTCGACCACGACCTCAATGTCGTGTTTGAACTTCTTGTCCAGGTCGATAGGGTCGTCAAGCGAGCGCACCTCGCCGTCGACGCGCACACGGCTAAAGCCCTCCGCACGCAGGTCCTCAAACAGCTTGGCATATTCGCCCTTGCGTCCACGAACCACCGGCGCCAACACAAACGCGCGACGGCCCTCCCCCGCCGCCAGCACCTTATCGGCGACCTGATCGGTCGTCTGACGCTCGATGACACGACCGCACTCAGGACAGTGCGGCGTTCCCACGCGAGCAAACAGCAGACGCAGATAGTCGTAAATCTCGGTTACGGTGCCCACCGTCGAGCGTGGGTTTTTGGACGTCGTCTTCTGATCGATCGACACGGCCGGCGACAGGCCGTCAATCGAGTCCAGATCGGGCTTGTCCATCTGGCCCAAAAACTGACGCGCATAGCTCGAAAGGCTCTCGACATAACGGCGCTGGCCCTCGGCATAGATGGTATCGAACGCCAGTGAGCTCTTGCCCGATCCAGAAAGACCGGTTATGACCACGAGCTGGTCACGTGGAATGGAAACATCGATATCGCGCAGGTTATGCTCGCGCGCGCCGCGAATAACGATAGAAGAATCAGACATGGAAGCTCCTTGCCTCCTATTGCATCGAATCATACTGTCGATGAGTTTAGCGCACTCGACGCGCACAGATGTTCGTAATACAAGATTCGCAGACCTTTAGCTTTGCGTATCGGGTGCTTTGTTTCTCGAAATGCCGTGGAAAGGTTACAGTAATCTAATACTGAACTTAATTTGCTGTAACAGAGGAACGTCCATGACCGAAGATATCCCCCTTGAAATCACTTCGAGCGACATGGCCAATCTGCCCATATTCATCGCCATCCTTATCGTGGCCACCGTCGTCGTGCGCGTGTATTTTTCAATCAAACACAATGAAAAGCCGCCCATTGCCCGCGTCTTTTGGTGCGCGACGCTCCTCATCCCGCTCGGCATGGTAGCTGCATGGATTACGAATCAATTGCTCGTAAATGAGGACAGTTCCCTATGGGTCCTTTCTTATTCGGCGCTCGGTGCTGCCGCCGTCATACTTCTTGTCGAGCCCTTGGTTTCGGGACTTATCGACCAAACCGATCTTGCGACGGGAACAGTTGCCTGTATTTGCCGTGACATCCTTGTCATCGCCGCTGTTTCAGCGCTCTCGTTCGTTTCACTCGAAATTGCCTGCAACGAAACGTTCTATCGCATTCCCGCCAACTCATTCGGGTTTTCCGTCGGGCTGCTCGCGACGGTTCTGCTCTCCCTTTATTTGCTGGGACAGCGTCATGGAGGCGTCATGGCCCTCGTGCCCGTCGCCTGCTGCATCCTTGGCATTGCCGAGCACTTCGTCATAACGTTTAAAGGCGAAGCCATCCTGCCAAGCGATATCTTGGCCCTTGGCACCGCAATGGAGGTGAGCGAGGGATACGAGTTTACCTTTACCGCCGGAATCGTAACCTCTCTCGCCCTGCTGGAGATTTCCCTGGGGCTTCTTTCGCTTATCCGTCCGCGAAAGCTCCGTACGCCCACCCATGTCTTCCCCGCAATCGCCGCTAACCTCTGTGCTTTTCTGCTAGTGACCGTTGTGGGGCTCTCGGGCTTTTCCAGCATCGACTTGGAGCAGGCGCTGAATTTTGGATTTGACCGTTGGCAGCCCATCACCACATATGCGTCTCAGGGTTTTATCACTTCGTTCACCGAAATGGTCAACGAGTTGCCCATTGAGAAGCCCGAAGACTATACGCCCGATGAGGCGCAGAGCATCGAGCAGGAGCTCGCCGCCACCTACGACAGCACGTATGGCTCGAGCGAACAGCGCGCGGCGGCCGTTGCCCAGTTCAATGAAATCAAGCCGACGATTGTTGCCGTCATGAATGAGAGTTTTAGCGACCTTTCGTGCTTTGAGCAGCTCCAGGCGGCCGGGTACACCGGCCCCGCATTCTACAACTCGCTTCCCGACACACTTGTTCGCGGCACCATGCTCGCTTCGGTCGCCGGTGGCGGAACGGCGAACTCCGAATTCGAATTTTTGACCGGAGCGACAACGGCCTTTGTCGGATTAGGCAAAATCCCCTATCAGCTATATCAGATGAATGGCGTCGACAGCCTGGCAAAGGACCTTAAGGAGCTTGGGTATACCGCTACCGCTATGCACCCGCAAAACCCCGTCAACTACCATCGAGATAAAATCTATCAGCAGCTGGGCTTTGGAGACTTTCTTTCAATCGGCGATTTCGAAGGTGCGCCCTGTTACCATGCCGGCGTATGCGACTACGCCACCTACGACAAGATTCTCGACCTGCTTAGAACCGACGAAGCCCCGCAGTTCATCTTTGACGTCACGATGCAAAATCACGGCGGCTACGACTATGGCACCGTTCCCGCCGAGGAGCTTACAAACTATTGGGTCGAGGGAGCCAGCGAGGGTGCCAATAGCGCGCTCAACACCTATCTTACCTGCATCAACGCATCCGACCGGGACCTCGAGTACTTTATCAACAAGCTCCGCAATATCGGCAGACCGGTTGTCCTTGTCTTTTTTGGCGACCATCAGCCGAGCGCCGCAACGACTCTCAACGACGAGCTGTACCCTCAGGAAGATACGGCAAGCCACGCTTTCCGTATCTATCAGTCGACATATTTTGTCTGGGCTAACTATGAAATCGCCGGCAATACCGAGCTCAACGTCTACGACACCGTCGGGGCAAACGAGGTTGCAGCCATTACCCTTAATAAGATCGGCGCCCCGCTCACCGACTATCAAAAGGCTCTGCTTGCAACAAGGTCAGATGTGCCCACCATCAATGTCGCCGGCTACCTCGGTACCGACGGGCTGCGCTACGACTTGGAATCTGAAGACAGCCCATACGCCTCGACGATCGACAAGCTGCAGCGCATGCAATACCTCGAGTTCGCCAGCAAAGTTCAGTAAGCCCGCCCATTCGCTTGGACCCATCGTATTGCAAGCACGCTCGGCCCAAATGCATCGTAAATGACTCCCGCTCGCAAACGAGGGTACAATGACGCTCATGTCACATCACGGGGCCCCGGCCCCAACATATACAAAGGAGTCATACATGGGTTGCGAGCACGCACAGGCCGCCGGCGGACAAACGTCGCCGTCGCAATTTGAGGAGAATACGCTGTCCGAGGTCAAACGCGTCATCGCCGTGCTTTCCGGCAAGGGCGGTGTCGGCAAGTCGTTTGTCACCGGTGCCATCGCCACCGAGCTTGCCCGTCACGGCCACAAGGTCGGCGTCCTCGATGCCGACATCACCGGTCCCTCTATCCCCAAGATGTTCGGTATGAGCGGACGCCACGTCCATGCCCTTGGCAACCTCATGCTGCCCGAAATCTCCGAGCACGGCGTCAAGGTCATGAGCTCCAACCTTCTGCTCCAAAACGAGACCGACCCCGTCCTTTGGCGCGGTCCGGTCATCGCAGGCGCCATCAGGCAGTTCTGGAGCGAGACCTCGTGGGGCCCCATCGACTACCTGCTGGTCGACATGCCTCCGGGAACAGGCGACGTCGCACTCACCGTCTTCCAGTCACTGCCCGTCGACGGCATCGTCATCGTCACGAGCCCGCAGGATCTGGTCTCGATGATTGTCGCCAAGGCGGTCAACATGGCCGAGAAGATGAACGTCCCCATTCTGGGCATCGTCGAGAACATGAGCTATATTGAGTGCCCCGACTGCGGCAAGAAGATCGAGGTCTTTGGCAAGAGCAAGCTCCCCGAGGTCGCAGAGCGCTATAACCTCGACATCTTGGGCACGCTTCCCATTAATCCGGCACTCGCCGAGGCCTGCGATAAGGGCGAGGTCGAGACCGCGCTGCCCGATGGCATGTTGCCCAAGGCAGTCTCTGCCGTCGAGGCTATTACCCCGCACGAGACCGACGAGGCCTAAGTGAACACGAGCGCCTTCTATGACGTCCTGGTAATCGGCGGCGGGGCTTCAGGCCTCGCCGCCGCGATTACGGCCGCACGCGCTGGCAAAAGCGTCTGCATCGTTGAGCGCGATGTCGCCTGCGGCCTTAAGCTCCTTGCGACCGGCAACGGCCGCTGCAACCTCTCCAACGAATCGATTGATCAACAGCGGTATAACCACCCCGCATTCGTTGAATCCGTTATGGGCCCCCGGCCCGAACAAGAGCTTATGGGTTTCTTCTCCTCGCTGGGCATCATGACAACCTCCGAGGAAGGCCGACTGTACCCGCGCTCCCTTCGCGCCGAATCGGTGCGCGACGCGCTTCTCAACGTTTGCGACCGCCTAGGTATCACCTTAATCTGCGGAGCCAACGTTGCCTCGGCGCACAAAGCTTCCGAAGGCTGGACACTCCAAATAGACCGTCCAGCGCGGGCGCTCAAGGCAAAAAAGCACGACGACCGAAAATCGGAGCTCCGCTCGCTTCGGAAAGCGCTCGCCGATGTCCCTCGCAAGAACGAGGCCCTGCAGGCACATGCCGTAATTATCGCCACGGGTGGCAACCCCACTGGTATCGCCGATACGTTTCGCCTCCCCCTCACTTCGCTGCGCCCCATCCTCTGCCCCGTATCGGCAACGGTCGTCGGCGATCGGGCGGCACTCAAGACGTTGGACGGCCTGCGCGTCCGCGCCCGCTTGACGCTCGCCCGCAATCATAATGAGCTCTGGCACGAAGACGGTGAAGTCCTGTTTCGAACCTTCGGGATCTCGGGCGTCGCTGTCTTCAACCTCTCCCGTCGTATCCAGCGCGGCGATACGATCCTGCTCGACGTTTTCCCCGACCTCTCTAAAGACGAGTTGCTCGATATGCTTAACCGGCGCGTTAAGCTGCTCGGCGGCTTTTCGCCCCGCGATCCCCGTTGGCTCGACGGCATGCTCGCCCCGCAACTCTCCCGCGTCGTCTGCACAGCGTTCGAGCAGTGCCATCCAGGCTCCAACGATGTCATCCACCTGGTCTCGATCCTCAAGCATTTTAAGTTGCTCGTCGAAGGAACCGCCGAGGAGCGCTCGGCGCAGGTCACGCGTGGTGGCGTATCTGTCGAGAGCATCTCAACACCCAGTCTACGCGCGCGCAGCGTTGTCGACACCCCGCTTTACGTCTGCGGCGAAGCGCTCGACATCGACGCCGATTGCGGAGGCTTTAACCTTGCGTGGGCATGGCTCTCGGGCATTCGCGCTGCAAGCAGCCTGTAGCCGCGCAGTCTATAATCAAAAACGCATTCGGGCCGTCTGGGATACCGGACGGCCTCTTTCTTGCCTCTAAGGAGACCTCGATGATTGAAATCACCCAAGTCAACGCGTCGCTCGATGAAGCCGGCGATGAAAATGCCTGCCTCATTGTTGGCAAGCGAGTCGCCAAGCGCGTCCTACGTTGCAAGGACTCCGAGATCAAGTCCATCGAGCTCCATCGCAAGTCAATCGACGCCCGCAAAAAACGAGACGTCCATTTTATCCTGAGCTTTCGTGTTGAGCTGACCAGTCCCCACCTCGAGCGAGAAGCGGTCGACAGCGTTTCCGAGCGTGACCGCTCGCGCGTACGCGCGATAAAAGACGATGGGTCTTCATTCCCCTCCCCCGTTTCCGGCGCACCCAAAGAGCGCCCCGTCGTCGTCGGCGCCGGATGCGCCGGCCTTTTCGCCGCACTCACCCTTGCCGAAGCGGGTCTGAAGCCCTTGCTCATCGAGCGCGGCGACCCGGCATTTCGCCGCTCGCATGCGATCGACCTCTTTCTAAAGGAGCGCATCCTCGACCCCGAGAGTAATATCCAGTTTGGTCTGGGCGGCGCGGGGACCTTCTCGGACGGCAAGCTCAATACGGGAACAAAAAATCCCGCCCATCGCCTTATCCTCGAAACCTTCGTCGAGGCGGGTGCGCCCCGCGATATTCTGTGGGATGCCAAGCCGCACATTGGCTCCGACATCCTTCCCACGGTTGTCACCGCTATATCCCAGCGCATCGAGCAGCTCGGAGGTATCGTCCGTTATCGAACAAAGCTCGTCGACATTCACATCGACGCGTCTGGCGCCATCACCGGTATTGATGTCCAATCGTCCCAAGACGCCGCTTACGAGCCAATCGAGACAAAGCACCTCATCCTCGCCTGCGGGCATTCTGCTCGCGATATTTTTGAGCTCCTTAAGGACCACAACGTGGCCCTCGCACAAAAGACCTTTGCCATGGGCGTTCGCATCGAGCATCCGCAGCGCGACATCGACCGAGCCCAATATGGAGCCTTGGCGGGACATCCTGCCCTCGGAGCAGCCCCCTACAAGCTCGTCGCCCATCTTCCCAACGGCCGCAGCGTGTTCTCGTTTTGCATGTGCCCCGGCGGGCAGGTTGTCGCCGCCTCTTCCGAGCAGGGCCACCTGTGCGTCAACGGCGCCAGCCTCAATGCCCGCGACGGACGCAACGCAAACGCCGCCCTGCTCGTTAACGTCACGCCTGAGGACCTTCCCAACGATGACCCGCTCGCCGGCATCGAGCTCCAGCGCGCCTGCGAGGCGGCCGCCTATCGCCTAGGCGGTTCCAACTGGAACGCACCGGCACAACTCGTCGGAGATTTCCTCGCAGGACGCGCCAGCAAGGCGCCCGGAAAGGTAAAGCCCACCTATCCGCTCGGTGTGACCTGGACGGCAATTGACGAAGCCCTGCCGCAGCATATCGTCGAGTCGCTCCGCCTGGGACTTCCCCTACTCGGAAAAAAGCTACGAGGCTACGACCGCCCCGATGCCGTTCTTACCGGCGTGGAGACTCGTTCGAGCTCACCTGTCACTGTCACCCGAGACCGAACGTGCCATGCCGTGTCGACCCCGGGCCTCTACCCTTGTGGTGAGGGAGCTGGATATGCTGGCGGCATCATGAGCGCGGCCACCGACGGCATCCGTTGTGCCGAAGCCCTGATTGCAGACCTCTAACGCACGAATTCCAGTGCGCAAAAGACACAGGCCCCGAGCTCCACAGGGAACTCGGGGCCTGTTCGCTATTTCTTAAACCGTGCACCCTGGCGTTTTCTGCCCGATGCGAACGTGGAACCCTTGCGGGCCTGTGAACGTAAGCGCTCGATCGTCTCGTCCTCAGACGCGCCCTCGAGCATCGCCCGAATCTGAACGACGGCATCGCGCAGGCGCGCCGCCTCCTCAAAGTCCATGGCGGCAGAAGCGTTACGCATATCCTCTTCCATGGTTTCGACAATCCGCACAAGCTCGTCATGCGGCAGTTCTTCCAACTGCTCCGCAAGTGTCTGCTCGGGCGCCACCGTTTCCGGCACGCCGCCCTCGCCCGACTCATCGGGCGTATAGAATGCGCCATGACCAAGAGAGTCGCCCTTCGAGCGCCCCTTGGAACCCACGGTTTTTTCGGCCTCGGCAATAAAACTTGAGATGTCGTTGATGGCCTTGCGCACTGTCTTGGGCACAATGCCATGCTCTTCGTTATATGCCATCTGAATCTCGCGACGGCGCTGCGTCTCCTCGATGGCCTCTTTCATCGAATCGGTCACAACGTCCGCATACATGATGACTTCGCCATCGGCGTTACGGGCCGCACGGCCAATCGTCTGAATCAGCGAACGGCGGTTGCGCAAGAAGCCTTCCTTATCGGCATCGAGAATTGCCACCAGTGAGACCTCGGGAAGATCCAAGCCCTCGCGAAGCAGGTTGATGCCAACGAGAACATCGATCTTGCCCTCGCGCAGCGTTCGCAGGATCTCGACACGGTCCATTGTCGCCGTATCAGAGTGCATGTAATTGACCTTAATGCCCGCGTCGAGCAGATGGTCGGTCAGGTCCTCGGCCATGCGTTTGGTCAACGTGGTCACCAGCACGCGCTCCTTGCGGGCAACGCGCTCGCGAATCTCGTCCTCAAGATCGTCAATCTGACCGCGAACTGGACGCACATCGATCTTGGGATCGAGCAGGCCGGTCGGACGAATAATCTGCTCCACGTCGTTTTGGCTCACCCGCAGCTCGTAGTCGCCCGGCGTAGCCGAAACATAGATAAACTGGGGGATCCTTGCCTCAAACTCATCGAAACGAAGCGGGCGGTTATCGAGCGCCGAGGGCAGGCGAAAACCGTGTTCCACCAGCGTCACCTTACGCGAGCGGTCACCTTCGTGCATGCCGCGAATCTGCGGCACCGTCACATGGCTCTCATCGATGATGCAGAGCATATCCTTGGGAAAGTAATCGATTAGGGTAAACGGCGGCTCACCCGGCTTGCGACCGTCCAGATGACGCGAGTAGTTCTCGATGCCGTTGCAAAAGCCCATCGTCTCGAGCATCTCAAGATCATAATCGGTACGCTGCTGCAGACGCTGCGCCTCGAGCAACTTGTCGGTCGCCTTGAGCTCCGCCACGCGCTTCTCGCACTCTTCGCTGATCGATTTCAGAGCCGCCTTGACCTTCGGCTTCTCGGTCACGTAGTGCGATGCCGGCCATACGGGAATGGCCTCGTACTCACGAAGCATCTCACCGGTGACCTCATCGATCTCGGCAATCAGCTCGACCTCGTCGCCAAAGAACTCAAACCGCAACGGATGCTCGGCATAAGGCGGATACACGTCGACAACATCGCCGCGCACGCGGAACGTGCCACGTGCCAGGTCATAGTCATTGCGATCATATTGAATGTCGATAAGTGCATGGATAAAGTCATCGCGCTCGAGCGGCACCTTTTTGTCGACGTTTGGAGCCAGACCCGCATAGTCCTCAGGAGAGCCAATGCCATAGATACACGAGACCGATGCGACAACGATCACGTCGCGTCGAGAGAGCAGCGATGCGGTCGCCTGATGTCGCAGCATCTCGACCTCTTCGTTAATCGAGGAGTCTTTCTCGATATATGTATCGCTTTGCGGCACATACGCCTCGGGCTGATAGTAGTCATAGTACGAGACGAAGTAGACCACAGCGTTGTTGGGAAAGAACTCTTTGAGCTCGCTCGCAAGCTGAGCGGCGAGCGTTTTATTCGGAGCCATGACCAGCGTCGGCTTTCCCAGGGCCTCAATAGTCTTTGCCATCGTGAAGGTCTTGCCCGAACCAGTCACGCCCAGCAAAACCTGATAGCGGTCTCCGTCCCTCACGCCCTGCACAAGCGACTCAATGGCCTTAGGCTGGGAACCGGCAGGCTCATAGGGAGACACGACCTTAAACGGCACGTCAGAGCCTTCAACGCCAAAGCGCTTAAGTTCACCACCAACGCGTTCTACTTCAAATTCCGCCATGGATACTCCTAACTCATATATCTGCAGTATACGCAGGCGGCAGGCATAGTCCTATACGAACCGATCGGGATAGAGGGTCTTGTAGCGAGCCCAGGCATTATTGACACGAATCAGATACGCCTGCGTCTCGGGAAAGGTGATTGCATTATGAAGCGACGTACTCTGCTGCGCCCATCCGTCGACATTGCCCATGCCGGCGTTATAGGCGGCAATGGCACTGTCAGTCGACCCGTTAAAATACGCTAGAAGATACGAGAGATACGCACAGCCAAACTCGATATTCGTAGCCGGATCGTTAAGGTTGTCGGCCGAATACTCGCCACCGTCGACAAGGCGCTTGGCGATCATATCCTGGGCAGTCTCGGGCATCAGCTGCATCAATCCCTGAGCACCCTGATTCGACTCGGCCCCGGGATCCCAATTCGATTCAGACTTAATGACAGCGCACACCAGATACGGATCCAGATTATGCGAAATACTGGATTGCTTTACATACGCCTCGTAGTCAATCGGATACAGCGGCTTAAAGAAAGCGGCAGGAGCATACGAGTAAACGAATGAGATAAGGCCGAAGGCAAAAACGGCAGCCAGCGGTATAAGGCGATACCACGTAAGGAAACGTGTCTTAGGCATCGGCCTCCTCCTTATCCACTACATCCCCGAACCCATGGCGCGAAAGCCATGCGTCCAGTTGTTCAAAGAGCGAGTTATCGTCTGCCGCATTGTCAATCACAGTTGTAGCGAGATTGCACAGCGCAGACTCATCGGGCTGACAAGCAGAACGGGCATCGAAATCAGATGGCTCCATGCCACGTTGAATAGCGCGCTCGCGACGAACTGACAAAGGGGCCCTAATGACCAGAATTTCATCAGCCAAGCCAAATGCATCCTCAAAACCAGTCGGAGCAGAAACCTCGACCACCGCAAAGGGGTAACGGGGAGATGAAACCGTACAACAAACCGGATCGAGAATCCTCAGCGAAAGCTGTTCAATCAGAACGGGATGCACGATGCCATTGAGTCGTGCGACCGAATCAGGAGAAGCGAAAGCTCGAGAAGCGAGGATGCTGCGGCAAATGCCGCCCTCCTCATCCAAAATGTCCCAACCGAATTCATCCGCGAGAGTATTGACGATATCAGAGCCCGGCACATACAGAGATTTTGCAAGCTCATCCAGATCGATAAGCATAGCGCCACGAGATTCGAAATAGCGGCAGGCAGTCGACTTACCCGAAGCAATATTGCCCAAGACAAACACGGTAAACATCAAGCCCTCCCTAACGCCAATGCGAGTAATTATCGCTCAAATACACTAGAAGAACTCAAAATACAGCCAAACAGTAAGAGCGAATACGGGGGAGCTAGGTCCCAAAGTACAACGTGTATATAACGCAAAAAAGGGGGAGGCCGCGAGGCCTCCCCCTTCTCAGTTCAAGCGTACGGCTCGGTGCCGTCCACCGGTCAGCGGCGCCCTGGCCTCCCACGGGCTGACCCCGCAGTACTCTCGGCGCGATGGGGCTTAGCTTCCGGGTTCGGAACGGGACCGGGCGTGCCCCCCATGCTCTGGCCGCTGACCGGTGGGCGGCGCCCACCGTTACGGTGTCCTGGGTCTCACTCTACACGTGCCCTGGGGGCCGCATGGCGCATAGGGGAGGTGACTCGGGGGCATCCTCGTGCCCGGACCGCGCATGAGCGCTCAGTCCCGCGGGCCGCGAGGTGCGGTTCCGGAAGAGCTCGGGCGATTAGTGCGGCTCGGCTGAGGACGTCGCCGCCCTTGCACCTGCCGTCTATCGACCAGGTAGTCTACCTGGGCCCTTACCGGAAGGAGAACTAATCCCTGGAACGGCTTCCCGCTTAGATGCCTTCAGCGGTTATCCGCGCCGCACGCGGCTACCCGGCCGTGCCGTTGGTCGACAACCGGTTCACCGGAGGTGCGTCCACCCCGGTCCTCTCGTACTGGGGGCAGCCTCCATCGATTCTCCTGCGCCCACGGAGGATAGGGACCGAACTGTCTCACGACGTTCTGAACCCAGCTCGCGTACCGCTTTAATGGGCGAACAGCCCAACCCTTGGGACCTGCTACAGCCCCAGGATGCGATGAGCCGACATCGAGGTGCCAAACCTTGCCGTCGATGTGGACTCTTGGGCAAGATCAGCCTGTTATCCCCGGAGTACCTTTTATCCGTTGAGCGACGGCCATTCCACTCTGGGCCGCCGGATCACTAGAGCCTGCTTTCGCACCTGCTCGGCCCGTCCGCCTCGCAGTCAAGCTGGCTTGCACTCTTGCGCTCTCGGGACGGTTGCCGACCGTCCTGAGCCAACCTTTGCGCGCCTCCGTTACTCTTTGGGAGGCGACCGCCCCAGTCAAACTACCCGCCTGGCACGGTCCGCGGCCCTGATATAAGGCGCCGCGTTAGGCCGCCGGAACGGAGGGGGCAGTATTCCAAGGGCGGCTCCGCCGGGGCTGGCGCCCCGGTTTCATTGCCTCCTGCCTATCCTCTACGCGCCGAGCCAACGGCCAATGCCAAGCTGCAGTGAAGGTTCACGGGGTCTTTCCGTCCTTCCGCAGGTAATTCGCATCTTCACGAATAGTGCAATTTCACCGGGTCCATGGTCGAGACAGCGCCCAAGTCGTTACGCCGTTCGTGCAGGTCGGAACTTACCCGACAAGGAATTTCGCTACCTTAGGACCGTTATAGTTACGGCCGCCGTTTACCGGGGCTTGGCTTCAGCGCTTCGCAGTAGTGCTAACGCATCCGCGTAACCTTCCGGCACCGGGCAGGCGTCAGACCCTATACTTCCCCTCGCGGGTTGGCAGAGTCCTGTGTTTTTGGTAAACAGTCGCTTGGGCCGTTTCGCTGCGGCCGCCGCGGGCTCGGGGAGCTGGTCCCTCCACCTGCAGCGGCACTCCTTCTCCCGAAGTTACGGAGCGATTATGCCGAGTTCCTTGACCATGGTTCCCCCGATCGCCTCGGTATGCTCTACCCGCCCACCTGTGTCGGTTTTGGTACGGGCGCCTCGGGCCCTGCCTAGGGGTTTTTCCAGGGAGCGTGGGCTCCGCAGCTTCGCCATGCGGCTTCGTCTCGCGTCTCGGCCTTGTGCGCAGGGCGGATTTGCCTGCCCTGCGGCCTACATGCTTTCACGGGGGCGTCCAGAACCCCGCCTGCGTACCCTTCTCCGTCGCCCCTTCGGTCATAGCGGTCCCGAGGCGGTACAGGAATGTCCGCCTGTTGCGCATCGGCTACGCCTTCCGGCCTCGCCTTAGCTCCCGACTGACCCTGGGAGGATTAGCCTTGCCCAGGAAACCTTGGGCTTACGGCGGCGGCGTTTCCCGCGCCGCTCTCGTTACTCATGCCAGCATCCTCACTCCCCTGCGCTCCACCGTCGGTCGCCCTCCGGCTTCGCCGCGCAGGGGAAGCTCCCCTACCAATGTAATTACATTCCGCCGCTTCGGCGCATCGCTTAGCCCCGTGAATTGTCGGCGCATGTCCACTCGACCAGTGAGCTGTTACGCACTCTTTGAATGCATGGCTGCTTCTAAGCCAACATCCTGGTTGTCTGGGCGGACGCACATCCTTTGCCACTCGGCTGGAACTTGGGGACCTTAGCGGGCGGTCCGGGCTGTTTCCCTCTCGAGCACACAGCTTAGCCCACATGCTCTGACTGCCGCGCTCTGGGCCGCCGGCATTCGGAGTTCGGTTGGATTCGGTAGGCGGCGAAGCCCCCTCGTCCATCCGGTGCTCTACCTCCGGCGGTGAACGCGCGACGCTAGCCCTAAAGCTATTTCGGGGAGAACGAGATATCTCCGGGTTTGATTGGCCTTTCACCCCTATCCGCAGGTCATCGCCGCCGTTTTCAACCGACGTGCGTTCGGCCCTCCACGGGGTCTTACCCCCGCTTCAGCCTGCCCACGGATAGCTCACCCGGCTTCGCGTCCGCGGCGCGGGACTCAAGTCGCCCTGTTAAGGCTCGCTTTCGCTCCGGCTCCCTTTCGGTTAACCTCGCCCCGCGCCAGCGACTCGCTGGCTCATTCTACAAAAGGCACGCCGTCACACCCCGAAGGGTGCTCCGACTGCTCGTGGGCGCACGGTTTCAGGTACTGTTTCACTCCCCTCCCGGGGTGCTTTTCACCTTTCCCTCACGGTACTGGTGCGCTATCGGTCACAGGGTAGTACTCAGGCTTGGATGGTGGTCCACCCAGGTTCGGACCGGGTTTCACGTGCCCGGCCCTACTCAGGGACCGCGTCGCGCCGTCCGGTCTGGGTTCGCGTACGGGGCTGTCACCCGCTGCGGCCGGCCCTCCCATGCCGTTCCGCTCCCCAGCCGGACCTGCGCCCGGGGGCGGCAGCCCCCGGATGCGCGGCCCTGCAACCCCGTCGGCGGAACCCCTGCCGGGTATGCCCGCTCGACGGTTTGGCCATCGGTCCCCTTTCGCTCGCCGCTACTCGGGGAGTCTCGAGATTGATTTCCTCTCCTCCGGGTACTTAGATGTTTCAGTTCCCCGGGTTGTCCTCCCCCCGCCTATGTGTTCAGCGGGGGGATATGCACACTGCTGTGCATGGGTTCGCCCATTCGGAGACCCCCGGGTCGAAGGATGTGTGCTCCTCGCCGGGGATTATCGCAGCTTGCCGCGTCCTTCATCGGCTCCCTGTGCCAAGGCATCCGCCGTGCGCCCGTGGTATCTTGCGGGACCGCACTCGGGCCCGCGGGATATCCACGTGTCGCTAAAGTTAATTAATCGATATCATGAATAGCGCTCGTATGTCGCAATTCGGGTATCTCATACCGCGGCACAGTTTTCACTGTGCTCGCGATCAGATGCTCCTCACTCATATATAAGTGAATTCTTCTTGTTTGGATCGGATGAATGATTGCTATCATTCTGTCTTTAAATCGCAGAAAAGAATCGAGTCTGGAAGAGGATACTCTTCCATCTCTCTCCTATCGCTATGCGGCTCTCAAGGTACGCGGGTGCGACCCCGGGGACCGGGTGCTGCGGGGACTTATCCGTGGCGGGACATCTACCGGACGGGCTCCTGCCCTCTATTCGAGTTAAGTTGATCTCTCTAGAAGATTTATCTCCCTAGAAAGGAGGTGATCCAGCCGCACCTTCCGGTACGGCTACCTTGTTACGACTTCACCCCCCTCACCCTCCACACCTTCGGCGCCTCCCCCCTCTCGGTTGGGCCGGCGACTTCGGGTGCAGACGACTCGGGTGGTGTGACGGGCGGTGTGTACAAGGCCCGGGAACGCATTCACCGCGGCATGCTGATCCGCGATTACTAGCAACTCCGACTTCATGGGGGCGGGTTGCAGCCCCCAATCCGAACTGGGGCCGGCTTTCCGGGATCCGCTCCCCCTCGCGGGGTGGCATCCCTCTGTACCGGCCATTGTAGCACGTGTGCAGCCCAGGGCATAAGGGGCATGATGACTTGACGTCGTCCCCACCTTCCTCCGGCTT
>ERZ825137.3349-NODE-3349-length-17298-cov-3.450212_pt1 | contig 17298 bp, 18 predicted proteins | sample MGYA00519873_ERZ825137 | MGnify/ENA primary metagenome ERZ825137 (study PRJEB31778, sample SAMEA3449190) | human gut metagenome | biome: human gut; feature: human-associated habitat; material: faeces | place: United Kingdom | collected 2010/2012 ...
AAAGGCATGTTTGCCACGCATCTCCATCTTGGAATCTATCTGTACGAAAATGATACAGAAATCAGTATCAATCCTTACTGGATTTTGAAAATGATTGAAGAGAAAAGGCTTTCCTGTTCATTCTAACTATGGTATACTTTGTGTAGTCATGCAATGATATGATTTGGAGGAATCACAAATGATTACATTACCCATTGAGTTCGAAGAAAAAATGCGTTGCTTACTTGGCGATGAATTTGACGAATATATAAAGTGTTATGATGCACCCCGCTATTATGGCCTGCGTGTCAATACACAAAAGATTTCAGTGAAAGATTTCTTAAAAATCTGTCCATTCGAAGTAACCCCAATTCCATGGATTGAAAATGGTTTTTATTATGACGGGGAACAGATTTCACCTGCCAAACACCCCTATTATTATGCAGGTCTTTACTATCTGCAGGAGCCAAGTGCCATGACTCCGGCTAATCGTCTCCCGGTAGAACCGGGCGATAAAGTACTGGATGTATGTGCAGCTCCGGGCGGCAAGGCAACCGAACTTGGAGCAAAGCTTCAAAGAGAGGGAGTTTTGATTGCCAATGACATCAGCAGTTCCCGTGCAAAGGGCCTTTTGAAGAATTTAGAAGTATTCGGTATTGGAAATATGCTTGTTCTGAGTGAAGAACCAGGAAAGTTAGAAAATTATTTTCCTGAATTTTTTGATAAAATCCTCATTGATGCACCATGCTCCGGGGAAGGAATGTTCCGTAAAGACAAAAAAATGGTAAAGGCATGGGAAGAACACGGTCCTGCGTTTTTTTCAAAATTGCAGCGCAGCATCATTACCCAGTCAGCACGTATGTTAAAACCAGGCGGAATCATGCTTTATTCTACTTGCACTTTTGATGCACTTGAAAACGAAGGAACCATCGAATATCTGCTGAAAGAATTCCCGGAATTCCGCATTCTGGAAATGCAGTCCTATGAAGGCTTTACCCAAGGGCGGCCTGAGTTTAGCGAATCTGGAAATCCGGACTTGTCCAAAACAGTGCGTATTTTCCCGCATAAAATGAAGGGAGAGGGACATTTCCTTGCACTGCTTCAAAAAGGCGAACCAGAAGAAGCCTTACCCGGCAGCAAATCTGCGATGTCCTCAGGTAAGAAGAAAATTCCGGAAGATATACAGGAGTTCTTCCAAAATATAAGCTGGCAGCTTCAGCCAGAACGACTGGATATCCACGGAGAACGGGTTTACTATATGCCTGAAAATCTGCCGGATATGCGTGGAATCCGTTTTCTTCGTACAGGTCTGCTCCTTGGCGAACTCAAGAAGAACCGCTTTGAGCCAAGTCAGGCTCTGGCTATGTATCTGAAAAAATCAGAATTTGCACATACCATCAATCTGACTGCAGAAGATGAACGGATTACCCGTTATTTAAAGGGAGAAACCATAGAAACAGATGACCTGACAGATGCAAAAGAAAATGGATGGCAATTAGTGTGTGTGGATGGCTACCCGCTTGGCTGGGGCAAATTAAACCGTGGCACATTAAAGAATAAATATTTACCAGGATGGAGGAATCAGTCCTCATGATCATCAGACTGGATAAATACCTTGCGGATATGGGAATCGGTACCCGCACAGAAGTAAAGAAATTCATTCGTTCCGGCCGGATTCAAATTGATAGCAGAACAGAGAGGAAGCCGGAAGCAAAAGTAAATACTTCTTCTCAGCAGATTACCTTTGATAATGCACTTGTCGTTTATCAAGAGTATGAATATTATATGCTCAACAAACCTGCCGGAGTGGTATCCGCAACTACAGATAAAAAAGAAAAAACGGTACTGGACTTACTGACTGTCCAGAAACGAAAAGATTTATTTCCGGTCGGAAGACTGGACAAAGACACAGAGGGACTGTTATTGATTACCAATGACGGTGCACTTGCCCACAGGCTTCTCGCTCCGGGAAAGCATGTAGACAAGGTATATTTTGCACGGGTAGAAGGAGAAGTAACAGAAGCAGATGTTCATGCTTTTTCTCAGGGACTTGATATTGGTGACCCGGAATTGACCCTTCCTGCAAAACTGGAAATCCAGTCTTCCGGTACAACAGTATCCGAAATTCTGCTTACCATACAGGAGGGACGTTTTCATCAGGTAAAACGTATGTTTGAAGCAGTTGGGAAAAAAGTCATTTATTTAAAACGTTTATCCATGGGAACACTATGCTTAGATGAAACCCTTCCAAAAGGAGCATTTCGTGCCCTCACAGAACAGGAGATAAAAGAATTATGTTAGACAATAAATCAGCTCTCATCTTTGATTTTGACGGTACTTTGGTCGATTCCATGGGTGTGTGGGTAGAGATTGATAAAGAATATATTGAGAGATACCGGTTAACGGAACCCGAAAACTTTCACAAGGATATGGAAGGACTCAGTTACACAGAAACTGCGGAATATTTTCTGAAGGTATTTCCGTCACTTCCACATACAGTAGAAGAGTTGAAAGAAGAATGGTATCATATGGCTCTGTATAAATACACCCATGAAATCCAGCTCAAAAAGGGAGCAGAGGCATTTCTCAGGAAAGCAAAAGAAGAAGGGTTGAAAACCGGAATTGCCACCAGTAATGACCGACAGCTTGTAGAAGCATGTCTTGCCTCTTTAGGTATTTCCGAAGTGATTGATACCATCAGTACAAGCTGTGAAGTCAAAAAAGGAAAACCTGCACCGGATGTCTATCTGAAGGCTGCCAAAAACTTAAACGTAAAACCGGTAAACTGTCTTGTGTTTGAAGATGTGCCTATGGGAATCCTTGCAGGCAAGAACGCAGGTATGCAGGTGTGCGCTGTAGAAGACTGGTTTTCTGCACCTCAGCAGGAAAAGAAAAGAAAACTTGCTGATTATTATATTCAGGATTACAACGAAATTTTAGACCATACATTTGAGGTATTATAAGAAATGGAACAAGCTTTTTTACCGATTAATCGAAAAGAGATGGAAGCACGCGGCTGGCAGCAGGTAGATTTCGTCTATGTCTGCGGTGACGCTTACGTTGACCATCCTTCCTTTGGACATGCCATCATTACTAGACTTTTAGAAGCACATGGCTATCGAATTGGAATAATTCCACAGCCCGACTGGAAGGACAAGAACAGTGTCTGCGTATTCGGAGAGCCAAGACTGGGGTTCCTTGTTTCTGCCGGAAACATGGATTCTATGGTAAACCACTATTACGTTTCCAAAAAGAGAAGAAGACAGGATTCTTATACACCGGGCGGAGTGATGGGAAAACGTCCTGACTACGCTGCCGTTGTATACGGAAATCTGATTCGTCAGACCTACAAAAAAACACCGATTATTTTGGGCGGTATTGAGGCAAGCCTCAGAAGACTGGCTCATTATGATTACTGGTCCAATCAGTTAAAACGCTCCGTTTTATTAGATTCCGGTGCAGATTTAATTTCTTACGGGATGGGCGAACGCTCGATTATTGAAATTGCGGAGGCCTTAGATGCAGGAATTCCGGTTCAGGACATTACCTACATTGACGGAACGGTCTGTAAAGTCAAAGATTTAGACAGTATTTATGATGCCATCTGCCTGCAGTCCTTTGAAGAAATGAAAGAAGATAAGCTGGCTTATGCCCGAAGCTTTTACACACAGTATTGTAATACGGACCCATTTTCCGGAAAACGACTCATAGAGCCATACTCGGATCATTTGTATGTTGTACAAAATCCACCTTCCAAACCTTTAACACAGATGGAAATGGATGACATTTACGCACTGCCTTATATGCGTACTTACCACCCATCTTATGAAAAGGATGGCGGTGTTCCGGCTATTTCAGAAATCAAATTCAGCCTCATCAGTAACCGTGGCTGTTTCGGAGGCTGCAGCTTCTGTGCCCTGACCTTCCATCAAGGACGTATCATTCAGACCAGAAGCCATGAATCTCTAATCGAAGAAGCAAAAACTTTCTTGGATGACCCTGAATTTAAAGGTTATATTCATGATGTAGGCGGTCCTACCGCAAACTTTCGTGCGCCGGCCTGCAAAAAACAGCTTACTCATGGAGCCTGCACACACAAGCAGTGTCTGTTTCCAAAACCATGTAAGAATCTGATTGCAGACCACAAAGATTATCTGGAACTGCTGCGCCAGCTCCGTTCTCTGCCGGGAGTAAAGAAAGTATTTATCCGTTCCGGAATCCGGTTTGATTATTTGCTTGCAGATAAAGATGACAGTTTTCTGAGAGAACTTTGCAAATATCATGTCAGCGGACAGTTAAAGGTTGCTCCGGAGCATGTTGCTGACCCGGTTCTGGAGATGATGGGAAAACCGGAGAACTCCGTTTACCGCACATTTTGTACAAAATATAAAGAGATGAATGAAAAGCTCGGAAAAGAACAGTATCTGGTTCCTTATCTGATGTCATCCCATCCGGGTTCGACAATGAAAGAGGCCGTAACTCTTGCTGAATATTTGAGAGATCTGGGCTATATGCCGGAGCAGGTACAGGACTTTTATCCAACACCGTCTACCATTTCTACCTGCATGTATTACACCGGGGTAGACCCAAGAACCATGAAGCCGGTCTATGTACCAAAGAACCCGCACGAAAAAGCTATGCAGCGTGCATTAATCCAATATCGTGACCCGAAAAATTATGATTTGGTAATGGAAGCACTCCGTATGACAAACCGGATGGATCTGGTTGGATTTGGTCCAAAATGCCTGATCCGCCCTAGGAAGCTGCACAGAGAAATAAATTCCGGTTCTGAGCAGAAGAAAAATCATTTACCGAAACACAAAGGTCAGGAATCCCCAAAACAGGAATCAAAAAATAATGTACCGAAAAAGAAAGCAATCCGCAATGTGCACAAACCGGGAAAAGGAAAGGGGATTCGAAAATGAGAATTGCCATCGTAACAGGTGCTTCTTCCGGACTTGGCCGGGAATTTGTCCGGCAGCTTGAAGCATTTTATAAAAACTTAGATGAAATCTGGGTGGTTGCAAGACGGGAAGAACGTCTGCAACAGTTAAAAGAAACACAGCACACATATATACGTATATTTGCCGGTGATATGAAACAGGATTTGATTTATAAGCAAATCCAGAATCGTCTGGAAAATCAGCAACCTGATATTCGTATGTTGGTAAATGCTGCCGGTTTTGGTAAATTCGGCACCGTAGAAGAAATTTCTTTGTCAGACTGCGTTGCCCAGACCGATATGATTGATGTGAACTGCCGCGCTCTGACAAAAATGGTGGAAATCTGTCTGCCATATTTTTCAAAAGGAAGCCGGATTATCAATTTGGCAAGTGCTGCGGCTTTCTGCCCGCAGAGCGGCTTTGCAGTTTATGCTGCTACAAAGGTCTATGTTCTCAGCTTTTCCAGAGCACTTCACGCAGAGCTGAAGGAGAAGGGCATCTATGTAACTGCTGTCTGCCCGGGTCCGGTAGAAACGGAATTTTTTGACGAAGCTGGTAACTCAGGCAGTCTCACGAAAGAATCTTTGATGACCCGCCCTGAGGCAGTGGTATCTCAGGCCCTTTCTGATTCACGGTGCAAAAAAGAAGTCTCCGTCTATGGTATCATGATGAAGGGCGCAGAAGCAGCAGCCAAGCTGCTTCCACACAGTCTTGTCATCCGGATGATGAAAAAATTATAAAAAACAGGGGGTATCATCATGAAATTACATAAGGGAACTGCCGGATATATTTCCGCAAAAAAAAGACAACTGGCATTTATCATCGGAATTGTGGCTGTCATTGCCATTCTGCTTCTCGCTGCTGGATGTTTCGTTTTTGACACAAGACTGAATATTCTTTCCGTGCTCGCAGTTATCATCTGCATACCAATCTGCAGAACACTTGTAAATTTAATCATGCTGATTCCGCACCACACAGTCAGTGAACAAATTGAAATGGAATTGTCAGCAGTAACGGAAGATTTAACCGTGTTATATGACCTGGTAATTACCAGCGAGAAAAAAGCCATGCAGGTTGATGCACTTGTCATTTCACCAACTACCATCTGCGGTTATACCAGTTTACCCCAGACGGACACGGAATATGCCTCCGTACATATCAAAAACATGCTGGCAAAAAACAATATTGAGAAAATGACCGTAAAAATTTTCAAAGATTATACAGCATTTAAGAGCAGAGCAGAAGGAATGGAAAATATTGTGTCCGTGCAGCATCTTCCTTCCCATGAAAGAGAAGAGAAAATTGCACAGATTATCCAGGATATCTCACTCTAAGTATTTATTATAAATTCAGACACACAAAGGAGCAGACATGAAGAAAATCATTGTCTCAAGTAATGAAGCAGGACAGCGGATGGACAAGCTTCTGGCGAAACATCTAAGTGAAGCTCCTAAAAGCTTTTTTTACAAAATGCTTCGCAAAAAAAATATCACATTAAATGGAAAAAAAGCACAGGGAAATGAAAAGCTGGAAACAGGCGACGAAATTGTCTTCTTCCTGTCTGACGAAACCTATCAGAAGTTTGCAGGAAAGTCCCATTCATCCATGCAGCTTTTTAAGCAGGCGGCTCATTTACCGAAAAGCGTACCTGTACTTTATGAAGATGAACATTTGCTATTTTTAAATAAACCAGTTGGCATGTTATCGCAGAAATCAAAACCCGATGATTTTTCTTTGAATGAATATGTGATAACTTATCTTTTGCAGAACGGCACATTGGCAGAAGAAGAACTGACCAGCTTCCGTCCGTCCATCTGCAACCGGCTGGATCGTAACACCAGCGGAATTGTCGCAGCTGGGAAAACCCTAAAAGGGCTTCAACAGCTCAGTGAAATGTTCCGCAGCCGTACCATGGAAAAATATTACCTGACGATTGTTTCCGGTCAGGTTACAGAGCCCACTTATATCCATGGATATTTGAAAAAGAATGAGAAAACCAATAAAGTAAAGGTTAAGAAAACACCGTTTGAAGATGCCATGGAAATCGAAACAGCCTACAGGCCACTTGCTCATACGGCAAACTATACTTTATTGGAGGTACATCTGATTACCGGACGCACCCATCAAATTCGTGCACACCTTGCCTCTGCCGGGCATCCGATTATCGGAGATACCAAATACGGAAATCAGGAGATGAATATACAACTGAAGAAAAAATATCATTTGACCGCACAGCTCTTACATGCGTGGCGCATGCATTTTCCTGATACAAAAGAAACAGTTTGTACAGAAGATGCTCTTTCCGGTCTTAACGGCAAAACAATTTATGCTCCGATTCCGGAAAAGTTTAAGGAAATCATAAAAGGAGAAGGTATTCGATGGGAACATGGAACTCAAGAGGGTTAAGAGGCTCTACATTAGAAGATTTCATCAATCGGACCAATGAAAAATATCTCTCCATGGGTCTTGCACTTATCCAGAAAATTCCAACCCCCATTACACCGGTGCGGATTGACAAGGAGCACAGACACATTACCCTTGCCTACTTTGACCAGCAAAGTACAGTAGACTACATCGGTGCAGTACAGGGGATTCCCGTTTGCTTTGATGCCAAGGAATGCAGCACAGATACTTTTCCCCTTCAGAACCTGCACGAGCATCAGGTAATATTTATGCAGAATTTTGAAAAGCAGCAGGGCATTTCTTTTCTGATTATTTCATTTACGAAACGAAATGAACTGTACTATATGCGTTTTTCCGAAATATTATCATTTTGGGAACGGGCGCAAAAGGGAGGACGGAAAAGTATCCGTTACGAAGAACTGACACCTGAATTTTTTATCCACATGAAGGGCGGTGCATTCATTCCTTATCTGGATATGGTCCAAAAGGATTTAGAGTTCCGCGATACTATTTTATAGAGGAGAAAACAATGAGTTATAAGAGACTGATTCCATGCATTTTTATTGCAGACGGAGCAGCTGTCACATGGTTTAACAATACAGAAGTGCTTTCATCTGACGTGGTCGGACTTGCCAAAGAATACAGCAACCGTGGAGCAGATGAACTTTTAATTTTTAATCTGGCTGAAACAGATGAAGAAAGCGACATTGCACTGGATTTAATCGGACAAATCAGCCGGGTTATCAAAATTCCTATGATCGTCGGAGGAAATATCAAAGAACTTGACGATATCCAACGTATTCTGGACACAGGTGCCAAACGTGCCATCCTGAATTTTTCCAAGCCAAATTCCGTGAAAATGGTCAAAGATGCCACAAAACAATACGGAAAAGAAAAATTGGCTGTTTCTTTGAAAAGTTTCGACGAATTATTTAAAAAACAGAATATCATCCGGGATTACAGCAGTGAATTGATTTTCATGCACCGGCTGGATTTGGATTCGGTCATGAATGTAACCGACATTCCCTGCATTATCGTAACCGATACCATGGAAGAACCGGAATTATTTGAAATTCTGAAGTCACCGGGAGTAAAAGGACTTTCGGGTAGATACGTCAGCCGGTTGAATATGGACTTTGAAGATTATAAGAAACGCTGCAGTGAAGAAGGCATTCAAATGACTGCCTTCGAAAGTATGATGGAATTTTCGGAATTTAAACTGAATGATGAAGGTTTATTGCCAGTTATCGTTCAGAATCAAAAAACATCGGAAGTCCTGATGGCAGCTTATATGAATGAAGAAGCCTTCGAAAATACGATTAAAAGCGGACGAATGACCTATTATAACCGGGAGACAAAAGAAATCTGGGTCAAAGGTAATACATCCGGTAATTATCAGTATGTCAAATCACTTACTATAGACTGCGACAAAGACACACTCCTTGCTAAAGTGGAACCCTTGGGGCCTGCGTGCCACACGGGAAATCCATCTTGCTTCTTTCAGCCAATTGCAGGAACCGGAAGAAGAGAAGTATCCCCGCTCCAGATTCTGGACCGTATGCATCAGAGTATCATTTACCGGAAAGAGCATTTATCCGATGAAGCACATGCCAATGATATTCTGAACAACGGTGTAGATAAAATTCTGAAAAAAATCGGAGAGGAAGCTACCGAGTTAATCATTGCCGCGAAAAATGCCAATTTGAATGATGCCAAACATGAAATTTCCGATTTACTGTATCATGTCATGGTTCTTATGGTAGAACGGGGAATCGAATGGGAAGACATCGCTGAAGAATATGATAAAAGATAGGATGTTCTCTGTAAAGAAGTCATATACTTTTGATATATGGCTTCTTGTTTATATTATATTTTTATACGGAGGTATATTCTATGAATGAAGCAGAAAAACGTCGTGCAGAATTATTAAAAAACACAAGGAAATTATACGATACCCGTTATGAGCCGTGGCCGGTTCATCAGAGATACCTGTCATCTGCTTTCCGGGAGGAGGAAGAAAAGCATCTCGAGCACTCTTCCCTCAGTGTCCGCATTTTTCTCAGTCTGCTACTTTTTCTTCTCTGTATCCTCGCTTCTCAGTATGAGGAACACTTGTATTTTGCCATTACAAACTGTATAATGAGCAAATAGGACAAATTGCGTCAGAAAGAGGGAAACAATGCTCCAAAGAAAATACAATGGAATAGATTTGAAATACATTGCCATGGTTACTATGTTTATCGACCATATAGGTGTAGTTTTTATTGAAAATACAAAGCTGTACGAAACAGAGACTTTTCAGATGCTGGATGTCTGCATCCGCCTGATTGGCCGGATTGCATTTCCTTTATTTGCATTTTTACTGGTAGAAGGATTTCTGCACACAAGCAATCTTCGGAACTATGCCCACAGACTGCTTATTTTCGCATTTATCTCAGAAATTCCTTTTGATCTTGCTGCATTCGGGAAACTGACTCTGGCACATCAGAATGTATTCTTTACCCTTTTCATAGGACTTCTTGTGTTAAAGGGACTAAAGCTTGCTCAGGAAAAAGCTTCATCCATCGCTGCTTATTACCTGATATCCGGTGGCTCGGTGATTGCCGGCTGCCTGGCTGCGTATTTCTTATCCGTTGATTATTCTTATATGGGAGTGCTGCTGATTGTCATTCTTTACATGCTCCACGATACTCCTAAGAAGCAGTGTATTGTTGGTGCAATTTTGTTCAGCTACGAACTGACCTCCATTTTTTCTTTTATCATGATGTACCGCTATACCGGACAAAAAGGAGAGACGAGGCTTCCAAAATATGCATTTTACGCATTTTATCCTGCCCATCTTCTTATCTTATGGGCAGTTAAAATGCTTGTTATAGGATAAACTTAGATAAAAACCAATCAGAAGGAGAAACTATGAGAAACTTAGCTTTAAGCGATGAAATATTACTGGAGATTGAAAAACCGGCACGCTACATCGGTAATGAAATCAACAGTGTGATGAAAGACAAAGAACAGATAGATATCCGTTTTGCCATGTGCTTCCCGGAGGTTTATGAAATCGGCATGTCCCATCTTGGACTTCAGATTTTATATGACATGTTTAACCGGCGGGAAGATACCTGGTGTGAACGTGTCTTTTCCCCTTGGGTAGATTTGGACAAGGTTATGCGAGAAAAACAGATTCCACTCTTTGCCCTGGAATCTCAGGAACCGGTAAAATCTTTTGATTTTCTAGGCATTACCCTTCAGTTTGAAATGTGTTATACAAACATTTTACAGGTTCTTGACTTATCCGGCATCCCGCTCCACTCATGGGAGCGTACCATGGATGATCCCTTTGTAATCGGAGGCGGTCCATGTGCTGTCAATCCAGAACCCCTTGCAGACTTTTTTGACATGTTCTACATCGGTGAAGGTGAAACTTGCTACGACCAGCTTTTGGATTCCTACAAGATTTGGAAAAAACAAGGTGGAACCCGTCAGCAGTTTCTGGAAATGGCAGCAGAAATTGAAGGAATTTATGTTCCGGCTTTCTATGATGTTACTTACAAAGAAGATGGAACCATCGAAAGCTTTCTTCCAAACAATGCACATGCCAAAGAAAAAATACGACGTCAGGTTGTGTCGGATATGTCAACGACAACATACCCGTTAAAGCCGGTAGTACCATTTATGAAAGTAACCCAGGACAGAGCGGTATTAGAAATCCAGCGAGGCTGTATCCGAGGCTGCCGTTTCTGTCAGGCAGGTATGATCTACCGTCCTACCAGAGAGCGCAATGTGGAGGATTTAAAGGCAAGTGCCAGAGAAATGCTTCAGAATACCGGACATGAAGAAATTACCCTCAGTTCCTTAAGCTCCAGTGATTATAACGAATTAAAAGAACTGGTTACCTTTCTGATTGATGAATTTAAATCAAAGGGTGTGAATATTTCCCTTCCGTCTCTCCGTATTGACGCATTTTCACTGGATGTGATGAACAAAGTTCAGGATATCCGTAAAAGCAGTCTGACCTTTGCCCCGGAAGCCGGTACCCAGCGTATGCGAAATGTCATCAACAAAGGATTGACTGAGGAAGATATTATTAACGGAGCAGGACAGGCATTTGAAGGCGGTTGGAATAAAGTAAAACTGTACTTCATGCTTGGACTTCCTACTGAAACAGAAGAAGATATGGAAGGAATTGCCGTACTTTCCGATAAGGTGGCAAGACGGTATTATGAAATTCCGAAAGACCAGCGAAATGGAAAATGTCAGATTACCGCAAGCAGCTCTTTCTTTATTCCAAAACCGTTTTCCCCGCTTCAGTGGGCAACTATGTTCCCTTCGGAAGAATATATCCGCCGCGCAAATGTGGTGCAGGAAGCGATGCGTAATCAGTTAAACCGCAAGAGCCTGCGCTATAACTGGCACACAGCGGAAATTACCGTATTAGAGGGCGTTTTTGCCCGCGGTGACCGGAAGCTTTGCAAGGTGCTGGAGTACGCTTATCGTTCCGGCTGTATTTACGATTCTTGGAATGAGTACTTTAAATATGATGCATGGTTACATGCCTTTGATGAATGTAACGTTTCTATTGATTTTTATAATCTTAGATCCAGAGAAGCAGATGAAATTTTCCCATGGGATTTCATTGACTGCGGTGTAAGTAAGAAATTTCTCCGCCGGGAATGGGAAAAGGCAATGAAAGGGGATGTTACCCCGAACTGCCGTGAACAATGTTCCGGCTGCGGTGCGAGAATTTATGGAGGAGGTGTTTGTTTTGAAGGTCAGAATTAAATTTCGTAAAAATGGTGTAATGAAATTCATCGGTCACCTTGATATTATGCGCTTCTTTCAGAAAGCATTACGGCGTGCGGACATCCCGGTGGCATTTTCCGGTGGTTTCAGCCCGCATATGATTATGTCCTTTGCCAATCCGCTTGGAGTGGGCCTGACCAGTGATGGGGAATACTTTGACTTAGAACTGACAGAACCAATTTCCAGTAAAGAAGCAGTGAACCGTTTAAATGCACAGATGGCAGAGGGTATGGAAGTGCTCAGTTTTGTACAGATTCCGGATGATAAAAAGGCGAAGGGAATGTCCATCGTTGCAGGAGCAGATTATTATTCTTATCCAAAATACATTTCTTTCCCGGAAAACTGGAAGGAAAAACTTCAGGAGTTTTGTGCACAGGAGGAAATTCTGGTATGGAAAGCGACCAAAAAGAGCGAAAAAGAAGTCAATATAAAATCTATGATTTACGAACTTGCTCCAAGAGACAATGGAATCTATATGAAGGTTGCAGCAGGAAGTGTGCAGAATCTGAAGCCCGAACTGGTAACAGATGCTTTTGCCTCTTATCTTGGACTGACCGATTGCATATTCGCACATCACCGGCTGGAAACCTATGCCAATCAGGGAACAGAAGAACATCCTGAATTTGTACCCCTGGACAGTCTTGGAACGGAGATCATCTCATGTTAGAGCAGAAAATCATTATTACGGAAACAAAGGGCAGGCGTCTGACTGCCCTTTTTGAAAATAATAAAGTGGTAGAACTACATTACAGTTCTGACAAAACAAAACCTTACAGATTAGGTGAAATTTATGTAGGAAAAGTGAAAAAAATTCTCCCTAATAAAGCCGGAGCGTTTGTCGAAATCGGAAATCATATGGAATGTTATTACTCATTGGAAGAAAAGTGTACTCCTATATTTACTGCCAAATACGGAAAAAATGCACTGGTCGCAGGGGATGAGCTTCTTGTACAGATTCACACAGAGGCTTTGAAGACCAAACAACCTTCTGTTACCGGAAACCTAAGTTTTACCGGAAAATATGCCGTCATTACCTCCGGCAATCATACGGCTGGCGTTTCCAATAAGCTTGGAAAAGTAAAAAAAGAAGAACTTCTTGCATGGTGGAAAGAAACTGCGCCTTCCTTTCCCGGTAAATTCGGAATTATTTTCCGCACTAACGCTGGAGAAGCTCCCAAAGACCAGATTCTAACCGATATCCAGAAACTTTATACAGAATACGAACAGATTATACAATACGGAAAAACAAGAACCTGCTTTAGCTGTATACGTAAAGCAGAAGATTCTGCAATTTCTATTCTGCGTGATTTACGGCAGGATTCTCTGAAAGAAATTGTAGTTGATGCAGTCTGCGAAAATGGAGAACTTTACCGGGAAACAGAATCCTTTTTAAAGAGGGAACTGCCGGAAGATTTATCACTTCTACGCCCATATACAGATGCTTCTTATCCTCTGGTAAAATGCTATAATCTGGAACAGGAGACCAATCTTGCCCTGCTGGAACGAGTCTGGATGAAGTCCGGTGCATATCTGGTAATCCAACCTACGGAAGCTCTGACTGTGATTGATGTCAATTCCGGAAAATGCCAGAAAAAGAAACAGGCCTTTTTACAAGTGAACTATGAAGCAGCAGAAGAAGCTGCAAGACAAATCCGACTTCGCAATTTATCTGGAATTATACTGATTGATTTTATTAACCTTTCTGATATGTCAGAAAAAGAAGCGCTTATGAAACATCTTCAAGAGGAGCTTTATCTGGACCGCAATCCGGGCAAGGTAGTTGATATGACGAAGCTTCAGTTGGTTGAGATCACAAGAAAAAAAATCAGAAAGACTTTGACAGAAAGCCTTTCCGATTAAAAATCCAACAAAAAACAAAAGAAAAGGGTTGCGTTTCCCATATTAAAGTAATAAAGTAAGAAACAAGAGACATCTTACGGAGGACAAAGGAATGAACAAAGTAGTAAAATTTGGCGGAAGTTCTTTGGCTGATGCCGGGCAGTTCAAAAAAGTAGGTGCAATTATACATGACGATTCTAGCAGACGTTATGTGATTCCATCTGCACCAGGGAAACGTTTCCCATCGGATATCAAAGTAACCGATATGTTGTATCAGTGTTACGCAAAAGCAGTGGCAGATATTGATTTTTCCGAACTTTTAACTGCTATCAAAGACCGCTATCAGGAAATTATTGACGAATTACAATTAAATTTATCGTTGGATAAAGAATTTGAAATTATCCGTGAAAATTTTAAAAATAAAATCGGGAAATGCTATGCAGCTTCCAGAGGCGAATATTTAAACGGAATTGTCATGGCATCCTACCTTGGATTTGAATTTATTGATGCAGCCGAAATGATTCTTTTCGATGAAAACGGAAACTGCATGGCAGAAGAAACCAATCAGTTACTTCAGGAACGTCTGCAACATTGCGAAAATGCTGTCATTCCGGGCTTTTACGGAAGAAGAGAGGACGGAACCATTCAGACATTTTCCAGAGGTGGTTCTGACGTAACCGGTTCCTTAGTGGCAAAAGCAATTCATGCAGATATGTATGAAAACTGGACCGATGTTTCCGGTTTCCTCGTTGCAGACCCGCGGATTATCAAAAATCCGGCTTCCATCGATGTAATTACTTATAAAGAGCTGCGCGAATTATCCTACATGGGTGCAACTGTCATTCATGAGTCAGCCATATTCCCGATTTTAAAAGACGGAATCCCGATTAATATCCGCAATACAAACAAACCGGAAGATGCAGGAACACTCATTGTAGAAAGTACCTGCCGAAAGCCTCGTTATACCATTACCGGTGTTGCAGGAAAAACAGGATTTGCTTCTATTACAATTGAGAAAGCCATGATGAACTCCGAAGTCGGCTTCTGTCGGAAAGTATTGAGCGTATTTGAAGATGAAGGAATTTCTATCGAACATATGCCATCTGGAATTGATACCATGACCATTTTCGTTCATCAGGATGAATTCGAAGCCCATGAACAGAAAGTGATCGCCAAAATCCACAGAGCCGTAGAACCAGATGTGGTAGAGTTGGAATCTGACCTTGCCTTAATCGCTGTAGTAGGACGAGGAATGCGTCAGACCCGCGGAACTGCCGGAAGAATTTTCTCTGCACTGGCCCATGCCCATGTAAATGTAAAAATGATTGACCAGGGTTCCAGTGAGCTGAATATTATTATCGGTGTAAGAACACATGATTTTGAACGTGCAATCCGTGCAATTTATGATATTTTTGTTACGATTCAGTTATAATAACGTTCATAACAGCCGACAGAAGAGTACCATTCAAATAAATTGCTGCAAGAAGATATACGGTGTTATGAAATAGCAGAAGAGGTGATTGAATGATTATTGATATGCATACCCATATCTTTCCAGAAAAAATAGCTGAGCGGACACTTGATACACTGGCAGAAACCTTCCATTCGGAACCATTTACCAAAGGAACTGCGGACAGTCTTGCCGAATCTGCTGCAAAAGCAGGCATAGACCTTTCTGTCATTTTACCGGTAGTTACCAAACCAAAACAGTTTGAATCCGTTACCCGTTTCGCAGAACAGTTTCACAGCAAACCCTTATATTCCTTTGGCGGTATCCATCCTGCCAGCGAGAATTATAAAGAAGAGCTCCGTTATCTGAAGGACCATGGATTTATCGGAATCAAATTACATCCCGATTATCAGGGCATGTATTTCAATGATATCCGTATGAAACGAGTCATTGATTACGCTTCCGAACTCGGTTTTGTAATTGTTACACATGCAGGAGATGATCCACTGTCACCGGACGACATTCACTGTACACCGCAGATGGCACGGGAAGTCATTCACGAAGTTCGTCCTGAAAAATTGGTTCTTGCCCATATGGGAGGCAGCATGCTTTGGGATGAAGTAGAAGAATATATTCTCGGAGAAAATGTATATCTGGATACTGCCTATGTTTTAAGACGAATTCCGCAGGAACGGCTTCTGAAAATGTTTGAACAGCATTCTTATGACAAAATACTGTTTGCAACAGATTCACCGTGGAGTGACCAGAAAGAAGATGCTGATTATCTACGCGCACTTCCCGTTACGGAAAATCACCGTGATAAAATTGCATGGAAAAACGCTGCTGACCTGCTTCAGTTAAAAAAACAGGATATCATATAAAATATGCAAAGAAATATTATATAAAAAGCAAAAATAATCTTGACATAATATATATATCTAATGTATACTTTATGAGTATGCCGCACAACGAGGTTGAAGTTCTGTATTATACAGACACCAAAGTTGGCGAGTAATGATAATAGGAGGTGCCATATGTACGCAATTATAGCAACAGGTGGTAAACAGTACAAAGTAGCCGAAGGCGATATCATTAAAGTAGAAAAGCTTGGTGTGGAAGCCGGACAGACTTATACATTTGACCAGGTTCTTGCAGTAAGTGATAATGAACTTAAAGTTGGAACACCAGTAGTAGAAGGTGCATCAGTTGAAGCAACTGTTATTGGTGATGGAAAAGCTAAAAAAGTTATCGTTTACAAATATAAGAGAAAAACAGGTTACCACAAGAAAAACGGACACAGACAGCAGTATACAGCAGTTAAGATTGAAAAAATCAACGCTTAATCCCAAGTTGGTGTTCCAATGGTAAAAGTAATAATTTATAAGAATGCAAAACATCAGACTGTAGGTTTTTGTACATCAGGTCATGCCGGATACAGCGAAGCAGGATATGACATTGTCTGCGCTGCTATTTCAGTTTTGACAATTAACACCGTGAATTCCATTGAGAAATTTACGGATGATGAGACAAGTCTTGTATCTGATGAAAGAACTGCCAGAATTGATTTTCAGTTGAAGGGCAGTCACAGCAAAGAAGCTTTGCTTCTGTTGAATGCAATGGTACTCGGTTTAGAGGAAATTGCAAACGATGAAGATTATAGAAAGTATATGGATTTAACATACGAGGAGGTGTAAACCATGATGAAATTAAACCTTCAGTTTTTCGCTCATAAAAAAGGAGTTGGTTCTACAAAGAACGGTCGTGACTCTGAATCTAAGAGACTTGGAGCAAAAAGAGCAGACGGACAGTTTGTAAAAGCTGGTAACATCCTTTACAGACAGCGCGGAACAAAGATTCACCCGGGAATCAATGTAGGACGCGGCG
>ERZ825137.3358-NODE-3358-length-17254-cov-4.253387_pt1 | contig 17254 bp, 10 predicted proteins | sample MGYA00519873_ERZ825137 | MGnify/ENA primary metagenome ERZ825137 (study PRJEB31778, sample SAMEA3449190) | human gut metagenome | biome: human gut; feature: human-associated habitat; material: faeces | place: United Kingdom | collected 2010/2012 ...
CCGTAGTGGAGGGCGTAGGCGACCATTGTTGCGAATATATGACCGGCGGACGTGTGGTAGTGCTGGGACCGACAGGAAGAAACTTCGCCGCCGGTATGAGTGGCGGTGTGGCTTACGTATGGAACAAAGACGGCAATTTCGATTACTTCTGCAACATGGAAATGGTAGAGCTATCCCTTATTGAAGAAGCCGCCTACCAAAAAGAACTGCACGAGCTGATTCGACAACATTATCTCTACACGGGTTCCAATTTGGCACGCATCATGCTTGACGATTGGAATCACTACGCCGACCAATTCATCCAAGTAGTGCCCATCGAATACAAAAAGGTATTACAGGAGGAACAGATGAGAAAGTTGCAACAAAAGATTGCTGACATGCAAAGAGACTATTAGTAAATGTAAACCGAATAACAATCAATCTTAAAATCGTAAATAATTATGGGAGATTCCAAAGCATTTCTAAATATACCTCGACAAGAGGCAGGATACCGCCCCGTAAGCGAGCGAATCACCGACTTCAGTCAGGTAGAACAGACATTGAATACAAACAGCCGCAAGTTGCAGGCTTCACGCTGCATGGATTGTGGGGTTCCCTTCTGCCACTGGGCATGCCCAGTGGGCAACAGGCAACCCGAATGGCAGGACGCTTTATTCAAAGGCAAGTGGAGGGAAGCGTATGAGGTATTATCGTCGACATGCGATTTCCCAGAGTTCACGGGACGTATCTGTCCCGCTCTCTGCGAGAAATCGTGTGTATTAAAGTTATCATGTGACCAGCCCGTAACCATTCGGGAAAATGAAGCGGCAATTGTGGAAGCGGCGTTCCGCGAAGGCTATATACAAGCAAGCACCCCGAAAAGAAACGGAAAGAAGGTAGCCGTAATCGGAGCCGGTCCGGCTGGACTGGTGGTCGCCAACAGGCTGAACCGAAAAGGGTATTCCGTGACTGTGTTCGACAAGGACGAAGCAGCAGGAGGACTGTTGCGTTTCGGTATTCCGAATTTTAAACTTGACAAGAACGTGATTGACCGCCGCATGAAGATTTTAATAGCGGAAGGAATCCAATTTGAAATGGGAACAGAAATTGATGTTCAGCAGTTACCCGAAGGATTTGATGCTTACTGCATCTGCACCGGAACACCTACCGCACGCGATTTGAACATTGAAGGACGCAACCTGCGTGGAATTTACTTCGCCCTCGATATGCTTGCCCAGCAAAACAGAATTCTGGCAGGACAGACTTTCCCGAAGGACAAACTGGTGAATGCCAAAGGCAAAAAAGTCCTCGTTATCGGCGGTGGCGATACCGGTTCAGACTGCATCGGGACGAGCATACGCCAAGGAGCCATCAGCGTAACCCAAATCGAAATTATGCCGAAACCGCCTGTTGGATACAATCCTTCCACTCCGTGGCCGCAATGGCCGGTAGTCTTCAAAACGACTTCCAGCCACGAAGAGGGTTGCATACGCCGCTGGTGCCTTGCCTCTCGACAATTTATCGGGAAGAACGGCAAAGTGACAGGTGTAGAAGTGGAAGAAGTGGAATGGACTCCGACAGCCGACAACGGACGCCCGACCATACAGCCCACTGGAAAGAAAGAGATTATAGAAGCAGATATGGTGTTGCTCGCTATGGGATTCCTTAAACCGGAACAACCGAAGTTCGCCGAGAATGTATTCCTAGCCGGAGACGCCACCACCGGAGCAAGCCTCGTGGTACGCGCCATGGCAAGTGGACGTAAAGCCGCTTCGGATATAGACGCATATCTGACAAGCACCTTGTAATAACAACTAAAAACTTCTGATTTATGTGTGGAATAGCAGGCATACTCAACATACAAACTCAAACCTCTGATTTGAGAACCAAAGCATTGAAAATGGCACAGAAAATCCGGCATCGCGGACCGGACTGGAGCGGTATCTACGTAGGTGGCAGCGCCATTCTGGCACACGAACGGCTTTCAATCGTCGATCCGCAAAGCGGAGGTCAACCCCTCTACTCTTCGAGCGGAAAACAGATACTCGCCGTAAACGGCGAAATTTACAACCACCGCGATATCCGCGCCCATTATGCGAGAATATACGATTTTCAGACAGGAAGCGACTGCGAAGTTATCCTTGCCCTTTATAAAGAGAAAGGTATCCACTTTCTGGAAGACCTCAGCGGAATCTTCGCCTTTGTCCTTTACGATGAAGAAAAAGACGAATTCTTGATAGCTCGCGATCCGATAGGCGTTATACCTTTGTATATAGGTACAGACAAAGAGGGAAGAATCTACGTTGCCAGCGAACTGAAAGCCCTCGAAGGATTTTGTGACGAATACAAACTCTTTCCTCCGGGACACTACTATTACAGCAAGGAAGGAAAAGCGAAACGCTGGTACACCCGCGATTGGATGGAATACGCAGCCGTAAAAGATAAAAACGCCTCTGCGGGCGATGTAAAAGAGGCTTTGGAAAACGCCGTCCAACGCCAGTTAATGAGTGATGTTCCTTACGGAGTTCTTCTTTCAGGCGGACTAGACAGTTCTGTCATCTCTGCCATTGCCAAAAAATATGCCGCCAAACGTATAGAAACCGATGGAGCAAGTGATGCCTGGTGGCCTCAACTCCATTCTTTCGCTATCGGACTAAAAGGCGCGCCCGATTTGCTGAAAGCGCGTGAAGTAGCTAATTACATCGGCACGGTACATCACGAAATCAATTACACGGTACAGGAAGGTCTAGACGCTATTCGGGATGTAATCTATTTCATCGAAACGTACGATGTGACTACCGTTCGCGCATCCACTCCCATGTATTTGCTGGCACGTGTCATCAAGTCGATGGGCATAAAGATGGTACTGAGCGGCGAAGGTGCCGATGAAATATTCGGAGGCTATCTTTATTTTCACAAAGCTCCTACCCCGCAGGCATTTCACGAAGAAACCGTGCGCAAACTCTCCAAGTTGCACCTTTATGACTGCCTCCGCGCCAATAAAAGTCTGGCAGCCTGGGGCATAGAAGGACGCGTACCGTTCCTTGACGTGGAATTCCTGGATGTAGCCATGCGACTGAATCCGATAGCCAAGATGTGTCCCGGCAAAGAAATAGAAAAACGGATTGTACGCGAGGCCTTTGCTGATATGTTGCCGGAGAGCGTGGCATGGAGACAGAAAGAGCAGTTCAGTGATGGTGTGGGCTATTCATGGATAGACACATTAAAAGATATCACCTCCGCTGCTGTCAGCGACGAACAAATGAAGTATGCGGCAAAACGGTTTCCTATCCATACTCCACTGAACAAAGAAGAATATTATTATCGCAGTATCTTTGAAGAACACTTCCCCAGCGAGAGCGCAGCACGAAGTGTACCTAGCGTGCCCAGCATAGCCTGCTCTACGGCGGAAGCGTTGGCTTGGGATACAACGTTCCAAAATATGAACGAACCCAGCGGACGGGCAATGAAAGGGATTCATCTTTCCTCCCTTTCCATGCAGTAACAAGGGAATAGAATCCGAATAAAAGAAAAAGAGGGCATATCTTCCCAAACGGGGTATGCCCTCTTTGATATTATGAGGGATTCCTGGTATTTCCCGAAAGAAATCATGCAAGAAACAGTGCATGATGACAGGATGCCCAACTATTGACAGGACTGTGACAATTAAGAATAGAATGAAGAACAATCCATCAATATAACACTTTGTTATTATTTTACTATTAAATCATTTCAATTTGCAACAAAACAGCTCCTGATATTATACAATTAACATCTTTAGTAAACTAAATAAATATCAGATAGCATTCACAATAAAATATTAACCAAAAGACATATCTTTGCATAAAAATAAATCATAATGACATAATAACCAAAATAAAGAAATAAATATGTCACAAACTATAAGATTTACCAAGATGCACGGAGCAGGAAACGACTATATCTACATAGACACCACCCAATATCCGATAGCAAACCCCGCGAAGAGAGCTGTTGAATGGAGCAAGTTCCACACGGGAATCGGGAGCGACGGACTTATTTTGATTGGGGCATCCGATAAAGCGGATTTCAGCATGCGCATCTTCAACACGGACGGTTCCGAAGCAATGATGTGCGGCAATGGGAGCCGTTGTGTAGGAAAATATGTATACGAATACGGTTTGACAGACAAAACCGAAATTACATTGGATACATTATCAGGCATAAAAGTTTTGAAATTGCATACGGAAGGAAAAACTGTTACATCTGTTACAGTAGATATGGGCTTACCGTCGGATACGGAAATGGTCTTTCACAACGGGAAATATCCGTTCCGATCGACCAAGGTATCTATGGGGAACCCCCACCTTGTCACTTTTGTAGATGACCTCGCCCGTATCAACGTGGCGGAAACAGGCCCTGAACTGGAAAGCCATCCCCTTTTCCCCAATCGTACCAATGTAGAGTTCGCCCAAATAATAGATAAGGATACGATTCGCATGAAGGTATGGGAAAGAGGTTCGGGAATTACTCAAGCTTGTGGAACAGGTGCTTGCGCCACTGCCGTAGCCGCTTTCCTCAACGGGCTGTCAGGGAGAAAGAGCTACATCATCATGGATGGAGGAACAGTGACCATAGAGTGGGATGAAGCCTCCGGGCATATCCTTATGACAGGTCCCGCAACCAAAGTATTCGACGGAGAAATAGACTTAAAACAATAAGAATTATGGCATTAATAAACGAACACTTCTTGAAACTGACGAGAAGCTATTTATTCTCGGACATTGCAAAAAAGGTAAATACGTTCAGGGTAACACACCCCCGTCAGGACATTATCCGACTGGGTATTGGCGATGTCACCCGCCCGCTACCGAAAACATGTATCGAAGCGATGCACAAAGCGGTGGAAGAACTAGCTAATAAAGATACATTCCGCGGATACGGTCCGGAACAGGGATATGATTTTTTAATTGACGCAATCCTGAAGAATGACTTTGCACCTCGCGGCATTCATTTATCCGCCTCGGAAATATTCGTCAACGACGGAGCGAAAAGCGACACGGGAAACATTGGAGATATTCTGCGACACGACAATAGCGTAGGAGTCACCGACCCTATCTATCCTGTATATATAGACAGCAATGTAATGTGCGGTCGCGCCGGAGTACTGGAAGAAGAAACGGGAAAATGGAGCAACGTAACCTACATGCCCTGTACAAGCGAGAACAACTTTACCCCTGAAATACCTGACAAACGGATAGACATCATTTACCTTTGCTATCCGAACAACCCCACGGGAACCACTCTCACCAAACCGGAGCTGAAGAAATGGGTGGACTATGCACTGGCAAATGATACGCTGATTTTGTTTGATGCCGCTTACGAGGCATATATTCAGGAAGAAGGCGTACCGCACTCAATCTACGAAATCAGGGGTGCGAAGAAATGCGCCATCGAATTCCGTAGTTTCTCAAAGACTGCCGGATTCACAGGAGTGCGCTGCGGTTATACCGTAGTGCCCAAAGAGCTGACTGCCGCCACACTGAAAGGGGAGCGCATCCCGCTCAATAAATTGTGGAACCGCCGCCAATGTACAAAGTTCAACGGAACATCCTACATTACCCAACGGGCAGCGGAAGCCATCTATAGCCCCGAAGGCAAAGAGCAGATAAAAGAAACAATTCAATACTATATGACAAATGCCCGCATCATGAAAGAGGGTTTGGAAGCAACCGGACTGAACGTATACGGGGGTGTCAATGCCCCATATCTTTGGGTGAAAACCCCAAAAGGCATTTCTTCGTGGCGGTTTTTCGAACAGATGTTGTATGAAGCAAACATCGTGGGAACTCCCGGTGTAGGCTTCGGACCTAGCGGAGAAGGGTATATCCGGCTGACTGCCTTCGGCGACCGAAACGACTGCATCAAAGCGATGAAAAGAATAAAAAACTGGTTATAAGAGACTATTGACTATATAACAAGCGAGAGAATATATACAGTATTAATTTAAAGGTAAAAAGACGATGAGAACGAAGAATCTCCGTCAATCAGTGCACAGAAGGAGCTTACTTCATATTTGGATTAAGTTTTTAAGAGAGAGGTTTACATAACGGTCATACTAAAATTAAGATATATGAAAAAGATTGAAGCTATCATCCGTAAAACCAAGTTCGAGGACGTAAAAGACGCCCTGCTCGAAGCGGACATCGAATGGTTTTCTTACTATGACGTAAGAGGTATTGGGAAAGCGCGCCAAGGGCGCATCTATCGCGGCGTGGTATACGATACCAGTTCTATCGAACGTATCCTAATCTCTATCGTTGTGCGCAACAAGAATGCAGAGAAGACGGTACAGGCCATCATCAAAGCCGCACAAACCGGAGAAATCGGAGACGGACGCATCTTCATCATTCCCATTGAAGATGCTATCCGCATCCGTACGGGTGAACGGGGAGACATCGCTCTCTATAATGCCGAACAGGAACACTAACCCTCTCGGACATGCTACATTAAATTATTAAAATAGGTATTAAAATCAAGAATCATTATGGATACAAAATATAAAAGCCACAGCTTTTTAAAGCTGCGGACAGCCACCACCTTATTTATATTTTCCGATTTTGCCACCTCCGCACCGGCACAAGAAACGGCCCCCGATACCGTGAACGAACTCGCCATGGGATTGGACACTGTATGGATGTTACTTGCCGCCATGCTTGTATTCTTCATGCAGCCGGGTTTCGCATTGGTAGAGGCAGGCTTCACAAGGGCAAAGAATACCGCCAACATCCTGATGAAGAATTTTGTAGACTTCACGTTCGGCTCCCTCTTATATTGGTTTATAGGGTTCGGACTGATGTTCGGTGCCGGCGGATTCATCGGAACGCCCCACTTTTTCGATTTGTCCTTCCTCGATAGCAACTTGCCGGCAGAGGGATTCCTCATCTTTCAGACAGTGTTTTGCGCCACAGCCGCCACTATTGTATCGGGAGCCATGGCAGAACGTACCAAATTCTCCATGTATCTCATCTACACAGTTTTTATCAGCGTACTAATTTATCCCGTTTCAGGGCACTGGACCTGGGGAGGCGGTTGGTTGGCCAACAGCGAAAAAGGTTCGTTTATGATGGATATTTTCGGAACAACTTTCCATGACTTTGCCGGCTCCACTGTAGTCCATTCCGTAGGCGGATGGATAGCTTTGGTAGGCGCAGCCATTCTCGGACCCCGTATCGGCAAATACGGAAAAGACGGTCATTCAAGAGCTATTCCCGGACACAATCTCACCATTGCCGCATTGGGAGTGTTCATCCTCTGGTTCGGCTGGTTCGGATTCAATCCGGGTTCCCAATTGGCTGCATCGACAAAGGCTGACGCCATTGCCATCTCCCACGTCTTTCTGACGACCAATCTTGCAGCATGTGCCGGAGGTTTCCTTGCTTTGGCAATAAGTTGGATAAAGTATGGAAAACCGTCTTTATCATTCACACTGAACGGTATCCTTGCCGGCCTGGTAGGTATCACAGCCGGTTGCGACGCGGTTTCTCCCGCCGGAGCGGCATTTATCGGAGCCATTTGCGGCTGCGTTATGATATTCTCTGTCGACTTTATAGACAAGGTTCTGAAAATAGACGATCCCGTCGGTGCGTCTTCCGTGCATGGTGTCTGCGGATTTCTAGGAACAGTGCTTACGGGCTTGTTCTCTACCTGTGAAGGTTTATTCTACGGACATGGTTTCGGATTCTTCGGCGCACAACTCTTCGGCGCGCTTGTAATCGGCGCATGGGCGGCAGGAATGGGTTTCTTTATCTTCAAGGCGCTCGACAAGATTCACGGGCTCCGTGTGCCGGCACGTGTGGAAGAAGAAGGACTCGACATTTACGAACACGGAGAATCCTCCTACAACTAACAAACGATGATTTACCCTAATATATTTAACAACAAATTGATTTAGATAGAATTATGTCAAAATTAAGATTCAGAGTCGTAGAAACCGCCTTCAAGAAGAAAGCGGTAGAAGTAGCAACACCTGCCGAACGCCCTTCGGAATATTTCGGCAAGTATGTGTTCAACAAAGAGAAGATGTTCAAATATCTCCCTAGTAAAGTATACAACACATTAATCAACGCCATCGACAACGGAGCACCCCTCGACCGCAGCGTAGCCGATGAAGTGGCTACGGGTATGAAGAAATGGGCGTTGGAAATGGGAGCCACCCATTACACCCATTGGTTTGCCCCACTTACCGAAGGCACAGCAGAAAAGCACGACGCTTTTGTGGAACATGACGGCAAAGGCGGCGTAATGGAAGAATTTACCGGAAAGCTACTTGTACAGCAGGAACCGGACGCATCTTCTTTTCCCAGCGGCGGTATCCGCAATACATTCGAAGCGCGCGGTTACAGTGCATGGGACCCCTCATCGCCTGCCTTTATTGTAGACGACACACTTTGCATTCCGACTGTTTTCATCGCTTACACCGGCGAGGCATTGGATTATAAAGCTCCCTTGCTGAAAGCTTTACGCGCCGTGAACAAAGCCGCCACGGATGTCTGCCGCTACTTCAATCCTGAAGTAAAAAAGGTTGTCGCCTATTTAGGTTGGGAACAGGAATACTTCCTCGTTGACGAAGGATTGTATGCCGCCCGTCCGGACCTGCTTCTGACCGGCCGTACCCTGATGGGGCACGACAGCGCCAAGAACCAACAGTTGGAAGACCACTACTTTGGCGCCATCCCCACCCGTGTTGCCGCGTTCATGAAAGACCTAGAGATAGAAGCGCTGAAACTGGGTATTCCCGTAAAAACACGTCACAATGAAGTGGCGCCCAACCAATTTGAGCTGGCTCCCGTATTCGAGGAATGCAACCTTGCCAACGACCACAACCTACTCATCATGTCTCTGATGCGTAAAGTAAGCCGCCGCCACGGTTTTCGCGTATTGCTTCACGAAAAGCCGTTTAAAGGAGTGAACGGCTCAGGCAAGCACAACAACTGGTCTTTAGGAACGGATACGGGAATTCTTCTAATGGCTCCCGGCAAAACACCGGAAAACAACCTGCGGTTCGTTACCTTTATAGTCAACACACTGATGGCGGTTTACCACCACAACGGATTACTGAAAGCTTCCATCTCCAGTGCTACCAACGCTCACCGTCTGGGAGCCAACGAAGCGCCGCCCGCAATTATTTCCTCGTTCCTCGGCAAGCAGTTGTCGCAATTGCTCGAACATATCGAAACAAGTACAAAAGACGAACTTATCAGCTTGAGCGGCAAACAGGGAATGAAACTGGATATTCCGCAAATTCCCGAACTGCTCATCGATAACACTGACCGCAACCGCACCTCTCCTTTCGCCTTCACTGGAAATCGTTTCGAATTCCGCGCCGTAGGATCCGAAGCGAACTGCGCATCGGCTATGATTGCGCTGAATACCGCCGTAGCCGACCAACTGAATCAGTTCAAGAAAGATGTGGACGTGTTAATAGAAAAGGGAGAACCGAAAATGTCCGCAATACTCGAAGTGATTCGCGCATACATCAAAGAATGCAAGCCTATCCATTTTGACGGAAACGGTTACAGCGACAAATGGAAGGAGGAAGCTGCCCGAAAGGGACTGGACTGTGAAACCAGCGTTCCTGTCATCTTCGATAACTACCTAAAACCGGATACGATTGCCATGTTCGAGGCTACCGGCGTTATGACGAAAAAAGAATTAGAAGCACGCAACGAGGTGAAATGGGAAACGTACACGAAAAAGATTCAGATTGAGGCCCGTGTACTGGGCGACCTGGCCATGAACCACATCATTCCGATAGCCACACAGTATCAGACCGACTTGATTAATAACGTTTACAAGATGCAATCGTTATTTCCTGCGGAAAAAGCCGCCAAGCTGTCTGCCAAGAACTTGGAACTGATAGAAGAGATTGCCGACCGTACCGCTTTCATCAAAGAGCATGTCGACACCATGGTGGAAGACCGCAAGGTAGCCAACAAGATTGAAAGCGAGCGCGAGAAAGCTATCGCTTACCACGACAAGATTGTTCCAGCACTCGAGGAAATCCGCTACCACATCGACAAGCTGGAACTGATTGTCGCCAACCAAATGTGGACACTGCCGAAATATAGGGAATTATTATTTATCAGATAAAAAATTATCGATTTCTTTTGTTGGTTGTTTTAAGTTTGGAGAAGAGAGCTGTCGTGAGACAGCCCTCTTTTTATTCATTTTATAAACTCATGTCATGAATCATCCAATAAAGACTGTGGGGTCTCCGCCTATATGAAATAAAGTCAAAAGGCTTCGGGCAGATTAACAGTCGGATACAAGTCTTAACACATTCCTTTGGGAACCGCTTCGCCCTATTCTAGATAATATACTGATTTAAAATAGTTTAACTTTCAATTAAGAAGTAGAGTTTCAGAGCTAAAAAACTGAGTCTCCGAGCAAAATAGGGACATACTGCTTTTCAGCAGATTAGGATTTTAATGATTCCGAAAGGGGTATCGGTAAGCAATACCGGTACCTGTCTGTCCTACTTGCGCAAGAGACTTTTTATAGGTTCTCGTTCATATTTGTTAACTGTTGAAGCGATGGAATCGGAGATTGTCCGCATTACGGATACCATATCACCCTGTTTTTTCCCGTAATTCAGCAGAAGTTTACCTGTCGCTCTGCAGAGTTTCCGTGAAAACCTTTCCTAAATTCCGGTTGTAACTCTACTGCACAACATGTGCAATTCAGCAGAAGCCGGAGGCTGCTTTAAAAGGAGTCGTTCCTTCCGGTCTCTATATTTTTACATTCTTTATAGTTTGGAACTTCGGAAAGATAAGTACCTTAAGAAACCGTCCCTTTCGGGATGGCGAGTGAGAAGCATGTTTTCATCGCAGGCATTTGTGTTAGGAAATGTGAATCTTTAAGGATATATTTCGCCTATTTATTAACAATTCACCCTTCGAAAAGACATATTCACGAGCACAAACGCAGACTATGAGAAAATGCAAGTTCCAAAGACTAAGAGATTTCTCATATGGCAACATAAAATCCTAATAAATGAGGATTGCATAAGTTCTCTGATAGAGCGTACTTTGCAGGCAAATTTTAACAAAACAAAAAATGAACAGAAGCTTATTACTCGCCACAGCTTTTACACTGGCATCCACTATGGTTATTGCTAACCCGGTAGAACCCAAAGATACAACTAAAATAATTGATATAGAAGAGATTTTAGTGGTGGCTTCACCTAAAGAAAATGCCAAATTACGCCAACAAGCCGCATCGGCCTCCTTATTCTCGCAATTGGAAATGCAAAACCATCAAGTAGCTTCGTTAAAAAATATAACTTCTATCGTACCGAATTTTTTCATGCCCGACTATGGCTCACGCCTCACCTCGGCAATCTATATCCGCGGCATAGGTTCACGAATAAACACACCTGCCGTAGGATTATATGTAGATAATATCCCCTATCTCGACAAATCGGCTTTCGATTTCAACTTTTTCGACATAGAGCGCATTGATGTTCTACGAGGACCGCAAGGTACCTTATACGGACGAAATACAATGGGGGGGCTTATTAAAGTATATACAAAAAATCCATTCCGCTACCAGGGAACAGACATCAAGCTGAGTGCAGCCAATGCTAACGGCTCCTACGGCACATCTCTATCGCATTACAACCGTATCAGCAACAGATTCGCCTTTTCTGCCGGAGGGTTTTACAATCATTCCAAAGGATTTTTTACGAACGAGTACCTTCACAAAAAAGCGGATACGCAAAAAAGTGCCGGCGGACGCCTTCGGGCTATTTGGCTCCCTGCCGAGAATCTCAAAATTGATGCATCTATAGGATATGAATATAGTGACGAAGGAGGCTATGCTTATGGAACAGTAGACAACGAAACAGGAAAAACAGGACCAATACGGACCGATACGGAGGGAAACTACCGACGAGGACTGTTCCATGCCGGTGTACAAATGGAATATCAAGCTGATTATTTTGTGGTCAGTTCCATTACCGGTTATCAGAATCTGGACGACCGTATGCTCATGGATCAAGACTTCTCTCCGGCATCCGTCTATACACTTGAACAAAGACAACAGCTCAATGCTTACTCGGAAGAACTTTCCTTAAAAAGTCATCCAGGCAGAAACTGGCAATGGGTAACCGGAGGATTTTTCTCTTATCAACATCTGAATACCCAAAGTCCGGTTCACTTCCGGCAAGACGGTATGACAATGCTTGACCATTTAATTAATGACAAATTAAAAATTGAAAAACTAACGGCTCAAAATATGGGTATGACCGTACAACTCAATTCCGAATCATTGCCTATCGATACCCATTTCGGTACACCCACTCTGAGCATGGCGTTTTTTCATCAGTCGACTTTTAACAACATCCTTACAAAGGGATTTTCATTTACCGTAGGGTTGCGCCTCGACCACGAACGTATGAGCATGCGTTATTTCTCAAAAAGCCAACTTCCATATGAATTCACTTTCTCGAGTCCACGTATGCCTATCAAACTGAAAGATTTAAATGCCAAATCCTCATTAGAAGGCAAAATCAAAAACAATTATACTGAACTTTTACCAAAGTTCGCTTTAAAATATGATTTCAATCCGAGTAATAATCTATATCTTTCCGTATCGAAAGGATTCCGTTCGGGAGGCTATAACCTGCAAATGTTTTCCGATTTGACACGCAATGATTTGTCGAACGTCATGATGAAGCAGGTCAAGGAAGGCTGCAACAGCGAATTGGACCGTTATGCTACTATGGGCATGCCTCCGCAAATAGTAGAAATGGTACGCGGATATCTTGAATTTATACCGGTATCCGACGAAGAAATGAATGTAAAAGAAAGTACTGTATACAAACCTGAATATAGCTGGAACTATGAATTGGGCACGCACCTCACTCTATGGAAAGGGAAACTGCAAGCAGATATGGCTGCCTTCTACATGGATACCCGCGACCAGCAAATTGCAAAATTCGTCAACAGCGGTTTAGGACGCATTATGGTGAATGCCGGACGCAGCAGAAGTTATGGTGCCGAAGCAAGTGTCCTGGCAAGCATTACACGAAATCTACAGCTTAACGCTTCCTACGGGTATACCCGCGCTACGTTTAAAAACTACGACGAAGGAGAAGATGCCGAGGATAATTCAATAAATTATTCAGGCAACTATGTACCCTTTGTACCTCGCCACACAATGAACATCGGAGGTTCCTATACCTTCTTCTTCTCTAAAAAGCACTGGTTGAAGCAGCTTCTTCTATATGCCGACTACACCGGCACAGGCGATATCTACTGGACAGAAGCTAACAATGCCCGGCAAGGATTCTACGGCTTATACAACGGACGTATCTCTGCCCAACTGAAAAATTTGCAGATAGACTTATGGGCACGTAACTTGCTCAACAAACAATATAACTCATTCTATTTTGAAAGTATGGGTACAAGCTTTGCACAGCTTAACAAACCCCGGCAATTCGGGATAGACTTACGTATCAATTTTTAAATAGAACATCTCTTTTAAAATAAACACATAGCGAAATGGTAAATTTGAGCAATGTGTAGCGAATTAGCTGATAAAGTGTTCGTTATCCATTGTTTTTTATAACGTAAAGCCAAGGAAAAGTCATCCCGAAGCCAAACGTTGGAGAGGAAGAACACCGCCCTGCACCGAAAGGTAGCCACCCATGAAAATACTATTGAAGCTCTGCATCTGCAAGTCACAATATAGACCCACAGTTCAACAAACTAAGGAAAAACATATGACAGAGATCCCATATAACCACATAAAAAAGCAAGGAACTGAAACTATAACCATCTTATTTTCTTGGAAAAACAACAAAAACTGCCACTCATCATTCCCCATAAATGGCACTTTTCATATTTTTGCAGTTGGAGAAAATGTATAGAAAGGCATGCATGAGTATTTATAAGAAACTTTAAAAAGGACAAAATTGAAATGGTAGAATCTTTTAAAAACATATATAATGAGCAGTTCTTCAATAAATTCACGAAAGATTTGAAACTTGTCATCAATGATTTTGATACGGATAAATTCGTATCGCAAATAATGGATGAAGAATGGAAAAATAGAGGATATAAGCAACGTACTGCCCATATCACAACGGTCCTTGGTAAATTCCTGCCTGCCGATTACAAAAAAGCAGTTTCGAAAATTCTTAAATTATTAGATTGTGTAAAAGACCAATTACCCGATTTTTCAAAAATAGATGATAGGAATTTCAACTTACTAACATTAGAATATGGGGCTATCTTAGATAATTATATAGAACAATATGGCATCAATGATTACCAAATCTCTATTAAGGCAATAGAAAAAATCACTCAATTCACGACTTGTGAATTTGTTGCCCATGCATTTATAGCCAAGTATCCAGATGAAATGATGAAACAGATGTTAGTCTGGTCAACACATGAGCATTGGGGAGTAAGGCGGCTTGCGTCAGAAGGTTGTCGTCCTCGCCTTCCTTGGGCTATGGCTTTACCAAAATTAAAAAAAGACCCAACACCCATTATTCCAATTTTAGAAAATCTAAAAAATGATCCTTCCAAATTTGTAAGACTAAGTGTCGCCAATAATTTGAATGACATTGCAAAAGATAACCCCCAAATGGTAATAGCTTTAGCTAAAAGTTGGAAAGGAGAATCAAAGGACGTTGATTGGATAATCAAGCATGGGTGTCGAACGCTTCTAAAACAAGGAAATACAGAAATAATGAAGTTATTTGGGTTTGATTCTATTGAGAATATCACCATTGAAAATTATCAAATTTCAACTCATAAGGTTAAGATTGGAGAAACCGTTGAATTTTGCTTTAACTTATCAAACAACAATAACAGAAATACAAAGATAAGACTCGAATACGGAATATACTACCAAAAATCAAATGGAACATTAGCAAAGAGAATCTATAAAATTAGTGAAAAAGAATATGCGGAAAATTCAGTTACTCATATTGTTAGAAAACATTCTTTTCGTGTCATAACAACGAGACATTTTTATCCTGGTCTCCATCAGATTGCGATAATAGTTAATGGAAACGAATTTGATAGGCTCAATTTTGAGCTTATTAAATAAAATGAAGCACCCCAAAAGTTGGACAAAAAACTTTTAGAGTTCACTTCACTTTTAAGGTTCGCTTCAGAATAAAAGAAACAACCTTACTTATTTGTCAGTTAAAACATAATGAATCCCCTTGTTTTGCCTGACATTCTAAATGTAAAGCAAGAACAAGGGGATTTATCTTAAAACGAGGTTCAATCTATAAGATTTTCTCAATTCCCATTTAGAGACAGCTTCTTTATGTATATTATCTATACTAATTACCGTCTCTGTATCCTGGACGCCTTATATGTGCGATGCCCATACAAAGCCACCACAACAAAACATATTAGCGGAAGCACAAACGACAGATTTACGGCCGGGAAGGAACCAACTCGTCCCATATCGATAATAGATGCCTGTAAAGGTGGCAAAACCGAACCTCCCAGAATAGCCATAATCAATCCGGCAGCTCCAAACTTGGCATCATCGCCCAAACCTTCCAACGCAATACCGTAAATAGTAGGGAACATCAACGACATACATCCTGAAACTCCTACCAAGCAGTATATTCCGTATCGATTCTGGAACAAGATAACTCCGATTGTCAGTAAGCCTGCACAAACAGCAAGAATCTTTAATAATCTGCCGGCATTAATATAACGCAAAAAGAAAGTACAAATGAAACGGCTGCAACAAAAGAATATCATCGCAAAAATATTATACTGTTGTGACAACACCTCTGCCGAACGTTCGTCCATTCCTTCCAACATGAAATAATGTGTGCCGTATTGAATAATAAACGTCCAACACATTATTTGTGCCCCTACATAAAAAAACTGCGCAATCACACCTTCACGATATCGACGGATTCCCCAGATTCGTTTCAATGTAGGAATGAAATTGATATCATGTGACTGGTCCCCATTACGCGGCATCTTCACAAAGCGGATTACCAAAAACATGACGGCAATAACAGCAGCAATAATCAAATATGGAGTTATCAATACCGTTAAATCGGCTTCTTTTAAAGCATTGAACTCGTTTGTATCCAATAAAGCACGAGCATTACTATCTAACGGATTCAATTTAGCCTGAATAAAATTCATTGCCACAAACATACCCAATAATGATCCCATCGGATTGAACGACTGGGCCAGATTCAACCGGCGAGTAGCAGTCTCTTCCGTTCCCATTGAAAGAATATAAGGATTCGCACTCGTTTCAAGGAACGACAACCCGCATGTAAGAATGAAGTATGCTAACAAGAAACCGTAATACTCTCCTATTTCCTTTGCCGGAAAGAAAAGAAACGCACCGATAGCATAGAGTCCCAGCCCCATTAAAATACCCGCTTTATACGAAAATTTACGGATAAAAATGGCTGCCGGAAAGGCCATAGCAAAATATCCTCCGTAAAAAGCAACCTGCACCAATGCGCCATCGGTTACACTCATACGGAAAATCTTAGAGAAAGCTTTCACCATCGGATTGGTAATATCGTTGGCAAAGCCCCACAAAGCAAAACAAGAAGTGATAAGGATGAAGGGAAGCACATAGCTTACTCCATCCTTATGTAAAATTGATTTATTATTCGCCATATACTAATTCAAACAGGCTTATTTATAAAGAGGTCCGTAATTAGCACAAGCACGATAGTCCGCGCCTTCTTTATCCATACCAAACGCATTCCATGCAGCCGGACGGAAAATCTTGTCCTCATCTACATTATGCATACATACCGGTATACGTAAAATAGAAGCCAAAGTAATTAAATCGGCACCGATATGTCCGTAACTGATTGCGCCGTGATTAGCTCCCCAATTATTCATCACAGAATATACATCTCTAAATGCGGATTTATCGCACAAGCGAGGAACAAACCAAGTGGTAGGCCATGTGGGATCGGTACGTTTATCTATCTTCTGGTGAATTTCAGGATCTATATCTACTGTCCAGCCTTCCGCAATTTGAAGCACCGGACCTAAGCCTTTCACTAAATTCAAACGAGACATAGTCACAGGCATACCGCCTTTTGTCAGGAAATTAGAAGAAAAGCCGCCGCCTCTAAAGTAACCTCTGTCGGCAGGATACCATGTAGTAGCCTTCAAACAAGCTTCGACATCGCTTTCGGTAACATCACAAGGTTGCTTCATTATAGGATTTCCTTCGGCATCTTTCATTGCCCCGGTTCCGTCAAGAGTGGTAG
>ERZ825137.3365-NODE-3365-length-17237-cov-13.869864_pt1 | contig 17237 bp, 15 predicted proteins | sample MGYA00519873_ERZ825137 | MGnify/ENA primary metagenome ERZ825137 (study PRJEB31778, sample SAMEA3449190) | human gut metagenome | biome: human gut; feature: human-associated habitat; material: faeces | place: United Kingdom | collected 2010/2012 ...
CCTCTGTTCTAAAATAAAATATATGTCATAGCTGAGCTGTGGAGCCGCCTGATAGGTGAAGTCATCCTAATGCCGCATGAGACAGAGTTTAATTGCTCTGTTTTATCGGCATGGGATTCAAACCTCACCGTCATGCGGCTCTTTTTCTGTCTTCACCCTTCCCGCTGCTCCCGCGCAGCGGAAAGGATGAACAATGAAAACACCTAAGACCCCTATCGAGTTCGACTACGACCTCTGGACTACGGAGGACGGAAAGTGCATGGTGCGCGTGAAAAGCACAGGAGAAGTGACGGAGGTTGACCGTAAGGTCATGAAAATCCTTCGTACCGAAGAAAAAAGGATCAGACGCTCATATGGTTCTGACAGTGCTTCCGAGAATGAAGACGGCGCAGAAAATAATTCTAATCCTGTACTGTCCCTTGACGCTATGCCGGAGGATGATGTGAAGTCTGCCGCATGGCTGGCTGACCCGTGTGATCTCGCAGAAGAAGTAACAATGCAGCTCATGGTTAAGACATTTTACGCCAATCTGACAGCAAAGCAGAAGGGGGTGTTTGAGAATTGCATGATTGCGGGGATAAGCCTTAGTGCCTATGCACGAGAAATCGGCGTTGACTACACGACGGTTCAGGAGACCCGAAATGCCCTCAGAGAAAAATTCAAAAAATTTTTCTCCGGTACCCCCTAAATCGCTTGAAAAATGTCCGTTGTAAAGTGAAGGGGTCAAGCAGACCGCTTCACCTGTTCCTTGAAAACTGAATAGTTCAGTGTTGCGGATCTTTCCGCTTCTGCGAAGCAACACAGCTTCCGACGCCAAGACCTCCCGAAAGGGAGTGAGCGACCACCGGAGAGCTATAACAGTCGTGTGGTGCGGCTGCTTGCGACGATGCAGATGCCGGGTATAATGATACTTCCGTCTTTTCTTTGAAGGGGCGGCTCGGAGCGATCCTCGGAGGGGTGAGAGTCCCATGATACCGATTAACCGTTGGTAGTCCGCAGCATTCCCTATTCGGCAGGGGCGCGAGCTGCAAGTATGTCGAAGTAAGAACACTGTGAAAACGTCCGAAAGGACTTGTCAGTGAATACTATGGGCAGCAGTCACCATGGCTGCTGCCTACCAATTTGCTGATAAGGTGTTCTCGCGGCTAAACGCATGAAAAGGCAAATTATGGGCAAGAATACTTGTGAAAAGGCGGTGATGATATGGAGAAAGAGATGACCAGAAGAGAACTTCTTGACTCCTTGGTAGACATTCGTGACGTCAAGATTGACCGATCCATGTCAGTAGAGGAACGGATGAAGTCCTATGTTGAGCAAATCAAAAATCCCTATATGTTCAAGGTCGGCAATACGGTAGTTAGAGTTTCCTATGCGAATACGCAAGCGACGATCAACGACAACTTCGTAAATCTGCTGGCGAGTATGTGAGTGATTTGAAAGATGACCCTGAAAAGAATCTTTTTTGTAAACAAAATCAAGAACGCTGGATTTTCGCTCTAATTCGTGTTATAGTAGACATGGACAAAATCAGCGAAGCACCACTGCGTACTTTAGCTTTCGGGTTATCTGACCGGAATAAAGTAAGGAGTGGTGTTTGTGCTTAGATTATCTTTAGACAAAGATTATAAAGCCGCCATCTACCTGAGATTATCAAAGGAAGATGGCGACTTTTCTGTTTCCGGCGAGAAACTTGAGAGTGACAGTATCTCGAATCAAAGAATGCTCATCAAAGAATACCTCAAGAAGCACCCGGAAATTACGGTAGTAAAAGAATATTGCGATGATGGTTTCACTGGCGCTAACTTTGAACGTCCTGACTTCAACAGAATGATGGAGGCTGTCCGCGCTGGCTTAGTTGACTGCATCGTAGTCAAGGACCTTTCGCGTTTTGGTCGTGAGTATATCGAGGCTGGTGACTACATTCAGAAGATTTTCCCTCGCCTTGGTATTCGCTTTATTGCAATCAACGACAATTATGACAGCGCACAGCCTGGAGCGGCAGACAATGAGCTTGTCCTTCCGTTCAAAAACCTGATGAACGATTCTTATTGCCGCGACATCTCCATCAAGGTCAGAACAAACCTTGATGCGAAACGCCGGAACGGTCAGTTCGTCGGCTCTCGTGTGGTTTTCGGGTATTTGAGATCACCGGATAACAAGAACCAGTTGGTGATTGACCCTGTTGCCGCACCGGTTGTGCAGGACATCTTCAAGTGGAAGATAGAAGGATTATCTCCGGCACAGATTGCAGATCGGCTCAACGAGAACAATGTTCCTTCGCCAATCGAGTATAAAAAGGCAAACGGGTCGAAGCAGCGCACTTGCTTCCAGACGAAGAAGGTTGCTCTGTGGAGTGCTGTTGCGATCTACCGGATTCTCAAGAATGAGGTCTATGCCGGAACGCTGGTGCAGGGTAAAACCACATCTCCCAATCACAAAGTCAAGAAGACCGTGGTAAAGCCCCAAAACGAATGGTCGCGGACAGAAAATGCTCACGAGCCGATTATTGCTCCTGCGCAGTTTGATCTTGTCCAGAGGCTCATGATGGATGATACCAGAAGCCCTTCGGGGGCAACTGGTGTCCATCCGTTTTCGGGAAAGATTTACTGTGCAGACTGCGGAAGTCCGATGGTACGCAGGGTGTCCCGCTGCGGAGAAAAGGAATATGCCTATTTCATCTGCGGTGGTAACAAGAGCGACAAGACCTCCTGTTCGTCTCACAGCATCAAAGAATCTGTCGTATATGATACCGTTCTTGCTGTCGTTCAGGCGCATATCAGTGCCGCTATGAATATGGCGGATGCGTTGCAGCGGATTGACGATATGGCTTGGGAAAACCGCGAGATTGAGAAGATCAAAGCAAAAATTTCGTTTCAGGAAGAAGTCATTGATAAGAACCGCCGCTTGAAAACCGGCGCTTATGAAGACTTCAAAAATGATTTCATCAGTCGTGAGGAATACAAAGCCTTCACAGCTCAGTTCGACCAGCAGATCAGAGAGGCAAGCGAAACCATTATGCGGCTCACCAGTGAGCGAAACAGCGTGATGGGTGGACTGGCAGAACAACAAAGCTGGCTTGAGCAATTCAGAAAATACGCAAATATCACGGAACTCACTCGAAGCACCGTGGTCAACCTGATCGACTATATTCACATTCGAGAAAATAAGGATATTGATGTCGGTCTCATGCACTGTGACCGTTTTGCATCTATCGTCGAGTTTCTGCGCGAACGTCAGGAAAAGGAGGACGCGAATAAGGTCATTCGCTTAGAAAGGAAGGTGGTCTAATGGCACGAGTATCTCGGAAAAAGCAAAATCTCCCTACCCCAGTAGTTGATACTCCTATCCGTCGCTGGAAAACCGCTCTCTATGTCCGCCTTTCCGTTGAAGACAACGGTAAGGGATCGGACTCGATTGAGAACCAGACCGCTCTCCTTGAAAACTATGTTGCGTCGCGCTCGTATCTTGAGAAGACAGCGCTATTCGTTGACAACGGCTATACCGGAACCGACTTTCTCCGTCCAGAGTTTAACCGGATGATGGAAGCCGTCAAGATGGGCATTGTAGATTGCATCGTGGTGAAGGACTTATCCCGCCTCGGCAGAAACTATATCGAAACCTCTCAGTTCATTGAAAAGGTCTGCCCGTTCTTCGATCTGCGCTTTATCTCCGTCAATGACTCCTTTGATACTGCGACGGTAACAAGCGAGGGGCATTTATCCGCCTCTCTGTCGAACATCGTCAATGATTTTTATGCGAAGGACATCTCACGCAAGGTCACAACAGCCCTGCAAGCGAAGATGGAACGCGGTGACTATATTGGGAACTATGCTCCGTATGGCTATCGCAAAGACCCTGAGAACAAGAATCATCTTTTGATCGACCCTGAGACTGCACCGATTGTTGTCCAGATATTTCAGTGGAGAGCCGAAGGTGTCAGCTACATGGGCATCAACAAAAAGCTCAACGACGCCGGTATTCTTTCCCCCAGTCAACTCAAACGGGAGCGCGGCGTGGAAACAAACTTCAATAAGAAGGAGCGTGTCATTCTGTGGAACAAGCACATGATAACCGAAATCCTCCAAAACATCGTTTATATCGGGCATCTGGCGCAAAAGAAAGGCAGTCAGTGTCTCTATGGAGGCATCCCTTATCACATCACGTCCGAAGACGAATGGATCATCGCAAAAAACACCCATGAACCACTTCTCAGTGAAGAACTGTTTGAAAAGGTGCAGGAGGTCAATCGAGCAACCGCAGAACGCACGAAAGCCAATTCGGGCAAGTATGATCATCTACCCAAAGCGAAAAACATCTACGGGAAGAAGTTTGTTTGTGCTGAGTGCGGCGCAATTATGAAATTGCATCGCTCCATCAGCACGAAAAAAGATAAGGTGTATTTTACCTTCAAGTGTCCGACCTACGCAGAGCATGGGACAAGAGGCTGTTCCGACATCAAAATGCGGAGGCAAGATCTTGATGAAGCTGTTTTCGCATTTATTAAGTCTCAGATGGAAGTGTTCCTCGATATGGAGAAGACGCTTCATTCCCTGCTGGCGCTAAAAAAAGCAAGGCTCAAGCAGAATAATACTGCACAAGAGATTAGAACGCTTCGGCAGAAGTTAGCACAAAAGCAGTCTCTTCTCAGCCGGATGTACGTTGATCTCAAGGAGGGGATGCTTTCTGATGCAGAATACAGCCATCACAAGGTAATCGTCATGGAAGACATTCGGGCGATTGAGAGAAGTCTGTCTGAGCTTGAAGCACCCAAGATTGAGACTGAGGAACAGCTTACCGGTGAAATGAAGTGGAAGCAGATGATCCACCGTTTTTATCATGCTGCTGAAATCTCCGAGGAAATGGCGGATGCGTTTATCGAGTCCATGAGACTTCATGTGGACGGCACATTGGAAATCAAACTCAGCTATATGGATGAGTTTGCAGCACTTACAAAGACTTGCGAGAAGATCAGGAGGGAGGTTGCTTGATGAAACAGCAGATCGCAATTTATCTGCGCTTGTCGCTTGAAGACGTTGACAAGCGCACAAACAAAGTCAAGGACGAGAGCAACAGTATCGCATCGCAGCGTATGCTCATCAATCGTCATCTGGATCAGAATCCGCTTCTCTGCGATCTGCCTCGCATAGAGTTCTGTGATGATGGTTTTTCCGGCACGAACTTTGACCGTCCCGACTTTGCAAAGATGATAGAGTGTGCAAAGCACGGGGAAATAAGCTGCATCGTGGTGAAGGACTTGTCGCGCTTTGGTCGTGATTATCTTGAGGTTGGCGATTATCTGGAACACATCTTTCCGTTCCTTGGCATCCGCTTCATTTCAATCAATGACCATTACGACAGCTCGAAGCATGAGGGCAAGACTATTGGCATGGATGTAGCCTTCAAAAATCTCATTTACGATTATTACAGCAAGGACCTCTCCAAGAAGGTCAAGTCAGCAATGGGATTGAAACAGAAAAAAGCCCAGTATGTGAACACTGTTCCATACGGGTATAAAGCTGACCCTGCTGACAAGCACCATCTCATCATTGACGTAGAAACCGCTCCGATAGTCCGCCGTATTTTCATGGAAGTGATCAGTGGCAAGTCCTGCACACAGATCGCAAAGGAACTGAACACCGAGGGCATTCCAACGCCCGCCCAGTACAAAGCTATTTCCAGAAAGGCGTCTTCCAAGAAACCCCAGTGGACACATCACGGTCTACTGACTATGATAGAGAGCGTGAAGTATACCGGAACAATGGTCAATCACACCCGCGAAAGCAGATTCATCCGTGACAAAAATCAGAGGCGCGTTCCGAAAGAGGAATGGTATATCCGTGAAAATGCGCATGAGGCGATTGTGACGAAGGATGAGTATGAGCAAGCGCAAGAGGCAATCCAAAGGCGAAGAAAGTTTGCCCGAAGCACTCATGATCAGTCAGACCGAGTTTACTTCTGCGCACACTGCGGCGGAAAGCTTGAGAAAGCCAATGGAACTGTATTTGCCTGTCCGTCCCATCGGTATCACGATGGTAGTCCATGTGAAAACGTCCGCTGGCGGAAAAGCGCACTTGAGGAAATTGTCTTTGAAGCATTGAAAAAGCAGATCGAAATCGTCCGTGTCGAATCCGCTGCCATCAGAAAAACAGCAAAAAGCAAAGGTGAGAGTCTGGAAAGACAGCTCATCTTGCTGAAAGCCCAGTATGACGCCTGTGATCGTGAAAAGTTCACGATCTATGAAAACTACCGTGAAGGGAAGCTGACTCCGGAAGAGTATCTTTCCGGCAAAGACTCCCTTACGCAAAAACAAGCTGCCCTGAAAGAGCAGCTTGTGACCTGTGAAACTCAGTTTGAAGCATTTCGTCAGCAAAGTCTTGATGCAGAAGAACGACATGAGGCAGCAAGCCGGATGACCGGATTGCCCGATGATCAGCTCAGAGAGCATCTGTACGATGCGGTTGAACGTGTACTCGTTTATGACACCGAGACAATCGAAATTGTCTGGAAGTTCAACGAAGCGAAAATTAACACCGATGAAAACATCGGAGTTGCGAAGTGACTCCGATGTTTCATTTCGGGGCAAACTGTCGAATTTGCTCTTAAAATAACATAATCTATCGAAACCTCGTAGGTGCATTGTAGCGCCGTCCGGATAGCCCAGAACCATTGATATAAAAGGCTTTCCGGATAGTTCGCAAAATTTTTTTGCACCTACTTGACATAAAGGGACGACCTCGGCCGTGTTGTCATCCCCAAGGAGATCCGCCGCACCATGCGTATCCGCGAGGGCGACCCGTTGTTGATGACATTGGCACGAAAGACCTTGTCTGGGCGCTGTTTTGCGCTCTGGACAATAGAAATAGATGAGATATCTCCCGTGCCATCAGGAAAATTTATGGTGCGCTTCATCGTGCTGCATTGAAGAATGCTGTCAACATCCGGCTGCAGCTTTAACTCAAGCCGGTCTTCGAAGACCCGTATTTCATCTACAAGCAGCTCCAGATCGTTGCGTTCCAGCTTCTCCTTGTTCAGGATATCGTCAAAAACATCCATCGCCGTCTTTGCTGCTCGATTCACCTGAATAATGGTATTTCGCTTGTCAGATAGCAAATCGATCTGGTGTGTCAGTCCTTCAATTCTTTTCTGGAGGTCACTTTCCAACTCGTCATATGTCTCCTCAAGCAACGACTCCTGATCGGGATGCTTCAGGATGTCGCGGATCCTCTGACGCTTCGTTGCTTTTAATTCCTCCCGCAGATCCTCCAGGATTTCAGCGAGATGGTCCGCAGACTGCTCTGTCTCCACCACATTGCTTTCCTCCTGGCGCAGATCCTCGTTTAGTTTTGCAAGCATTTCCGCGGAGCATTCCTTCACCTTACGCACATATTTCTTCAGAAGCTCATCCAGCTTGTCCACACGAACATGGTGAGACGTGCAGCCGGCAAGCCCTCTGCGATGATATGTGCCGCATGTATAGGCAGGCTTCAAATCGTTTCTGCTCATGGAGAACATCGGCGCACCGCAATCTCCGCAGACAAGATAACCTGAGTAGAAATTGTCGTATTTTTTTATTCCGCGGTAGTGGGAACGGGTGCGTTTTTCCCGTAATGCGCGGGTCGTGGCAAAGGTGCGGTAATCAATGATGGCCTGATGGTGGTTTTCAATGACCACATGCTCTCCATCGTTTCGCTTTACCTCTTTTCCATTGATCTTCACCCGCGTGTATTTTCCCTGGCGCAGGGTACCAATGTAGAAGTCATTGTCCAAAATCCCCTGTATCGTCACAATCGCCCAAGTCGCCTTCGCTATGCGCTTACACGCTTCGCCTTCGGCCTCTTTCCGCGTCTGCTCGGACATTCTGGGGGTTGGGATCCCCTGCTCTGTGAGGTAATTGGAGATTCGCTTGTAGCCCCACCCTTCGTTGTTGTAGAGATTGAAGATAAGGCGTACAATGTCTGCCTCCGTAGGGACGATCTCGAATTCCTTGTACTTGTTGATACGATACCCATACGGTGCTGCACAGATCCATTGACCATCCGCCTGCCGCCGCTTGATAACATTGCGAACCTTTTTGGAGGTATCCGTCACGGGCATCTCGTTGATCAGGAACTGAAATTGGATCTTCAGCCAATCGTCATCATTGGGGAAGTCAATGCCGTCGCCGATGGAAATGATGCGGACGCCTGCGTCGCGCAGATCCTCCAGCTCCACCAAGCCACGACTGTTGCGGCGAGAGAATCGGGAGAAGTCCTTGACGATGAGAACGTCATACCTGTGATCCATCAGTCCGTGCCGCATGGCCTGATAGCCCTCCCGCTGCTCGAATGTATAGCCGGAGCGATCGCGATCCTCGTAGAATGTCAATGTACTGTCCGGAAAGCGATGTTTGACAAAGTCGGTGATGATCGCTTTTTGGTTTTCAATGGACACATTATCCCGGTCCAGTTCTTCGTCTACTGAAATGCGGCAGTAACCGGCAATATCAATGTGTTCAGTCATCCCGACTCACCACCTCTCGATCGAAGCAAGTTCCCATATATTCCTCCGTTTCCAATTACATTCTCTCGCGCAGAACTATTCACAGATAATATTGTACGTCATACGCTTTGAAAATGCAACACGAAAAAGAAAACCGGAGAAGGCAATGATTGCCTTCTCCGGTCACTTTACACCTACACCGCACTACGTGCGATGCGCTCGGCTTGCACTTCCTTTTCCGCCATACGACGTCGATTGTAAAGCAGCAGGTCTCGCGTATTCTCATACAGATCCTGCTCTCCCGACATGAAGACAGCAACCATGTACTTTTGCTCGCTGTACTTCTTGTATACTTCCTTCAGAGATTCTTTGAGTTTTTCGTCATTCTTCTCGGCCTTGGTAAGCCAGATGTCAACCATCTTCTTTTCCTTGTCAACATTGATTTCCATAATAGTAATCACTCCTTAATCCAAGTATTTCCTTTTGTGAAATGGTTTATACAAGGGATTGCAGCCTCGTTAGAATACAGTAATTCAGGATTTCGGCAAAGACAGCTTTTGACACCTTACTCAGAGCGTTACCCGAGATCCTCGCCCGTTCCAGCACTGTCTTGATCGCACAGGACCGAACGGGAATTGTCTCTCCGTTTACCCGCATCAGCAAGCTGGTATTCTCCATCGTGTCTTCCAGTATCTCTGCCTTTCCATTACTGTCATAGATCTGCATGTACAGGTTTCCCATGGGTGAGTCCTTCTCAATCGGCTCAAATTCGAGTTTTTTTGATGAGGACATTACCCACCGGCTGTTTTGCTCTCGCTTAGTCAAAAATGAGAGAAATTCCCTAAAATCGCTGAACTTGCGGCTGTAACTATCCGCAAACACTCTGCTTTCCGTCATTTTGATATTCCACCTTTCAAAAATATTCTCAAGCCCATTCACATGGTATTTGGACAAAAAAAGCGCGTTCTGATTTGAACCCGTCAAATCAAAACGCTTCTTATTCCGGTTACACTTCTTGGCGTGCAACTATTATTTACCTTACTGGCTCACATTTCATAAAGTCCTGAAAAGAATCACGATCTAATAAGTACAGATGCAGGACACCAACTTATGTGGCTGAATTCCACAATACCTAAAACTACCGTCATTAATAAGAGCTAAAAGCCTTATTGGGATGCGCTAATGGCGTAGGGGATAATCGCAGGCAGCGCCCTTCTTTAATGTCCCTTATTTATCGACAATTATAGATTATCCTCCGATTTCGCGGTTAGGTTTGACGCTTACCTTTGACAAGCAAAAGAACGGACGCACAAGCCGAAGCCTGTGCGTCCGTCTCTCACATGAATTTTAGCCTGCAAGACGCTTCCAGTCGTTGTCCAAAGTAACCAACAACTCATCCACTGTTGCAGCACCTGCCAGCATCTTCTGCATATCCTCGCCAAAGGTCTGCATACCGCCTTCGGGATAAAAGGCTGCATAGAAATTTTTCACCTTGCCCGCAGAAATATATTCAGACAAGTCGGAGCCCAACGGCCCGATTTCCTCGGCTGTAGCAGAGAAATTGGTGAAGGCCGGTATCAGCAGCATCTCGCTGGTGATAAACTTCTGCCCCTCCTCACTGGTCACGAGCCAGGACATGAAGTCTTTCGCCACATCCTTTACCGCCGATTCTTTGTTAACACCCCAATAGGTGGTAACACCCGCCAGCATAAAGTCATTCTTTGATGCATCTTCGAACATAGGTACAGGGAACATGCCTACTTTGAGATTGGGATTAATCTCATCAAAGGATGCCTGATTCCAGTTGCCGCCGAAGGTAATTGCAACCTCCTCATTGGCAAACTTGGAGACCTGCGTTAAAAAGTCAATTGACAGCATATTCTCGATCTGTGTGCTCTCCCACTGCCAATATTCCATAATTTCCTTAGCCAGTGGTGCAGTGGCAAACGAGGTCGTTCCATCAGCGAGACCGGCCATAAACGCGAGAGGATCTTTCTGCATCGCGATGACATAATTTACGCCATAGTAAGCGCGGCCATACGAGCTGCCGTCATTGATCAGAGGCGTATAGCCGGCTGCCTCCAACTTTTTCATGCAGGCAAGCAGTTCCGAATAGGTGGTCGGAACGCTCTCAATACCAGCATTTTCAAACATGGTCTTGTTGTACATATAAGCACCGCCCTCTACACAGAGCGGCATACCATAAATACCGCCCAAGTCGATGCTGTTGTAGGCGATGTCGACCATGTCGTTTGTCCAAGGCTGATCGGAAAGATCTTCCAAATAATCCTTCCAAAGTACCATGTCAGAGTAACCGCTCAGGGCAAAAATATCTGGTTTCTCACCGCCGGCGAAACGCGTTTTCAATTCCGCGTTGTAGGGCTCGGCTACCAAGGAGACAATTTCAAATTCCACATTCGGGTGTGTATTTTGGTAAGCCTTTGTGGCATTGAGCAACCCAGACTCAATTTCGATTTTGTTATTCAGGATCGTGACCTTGACGGCATCTTCCTCATTGTCAGATGCGGAGTCTTCACGATCCCCGCAGGCGCACAAGCTAAACATCAGTGCAAGTGCAATGATCAACGGCAAAAACTTCTTACTTTTTTTCATTGGTGGCCCTCCTCAAATTTTGATTATATTAACCCTTAGTTGCGCCGTCTGACACACCACCTAAAATCTGTTTTTGCAGTAACAAAAACGCGATAATCGTGGGGATCATTGACATGACAAGCGCGGCTAGGGCAATATCCCACTTGCTGGCATACATACCGAACAGCTTATTGATGCCAACTTGAATCGTGTCATATTTCGTGCTATTTAGGAGCGTTTGCGGTATCATGAAGTCATTCCATACCCAGAACAAATCCATGGCGATCAAACTAAATACCGTATTTTTCATGAGCGGAAACACAATGCAGAAAAATGTTCGAACCGGCCCACAACCATCCAGCGCCGCAGCTTCTTCCAGTTCCCGGGGCAATGTTTTTACAGCGCTTTGCATCATAAAGAAACCAAAGGCAAGACCTACGCCGGCAAAAACGATTATTGCACCGGGAAGCGTATTGTTGATGTGCAGAACGGTTGTGATTTTCACCAACGGAATCATCAGGGATGCGAAGGGGATCAGCATAGACACCATAAGAAGTGCGGTGAATGTCCGCGTTACAGCGTTCCGGTAACGGTGGCACCAGTAGGCACTCATTGCAGAAAACACCACAACGGCAGACACACTGCAGATGGTTAGAATTGCCGAGTTGCGCAGAAGCTTTCCCATGGATGTGATTTTCCATGCCTGAATAAAATTTGACAGCTGCACTGTCTTTGGCAAACTTAAAGGTGCGCCGAGAATTTCTCCAACAGGCTTTATGGAATTGATGAAAACTATGATAATAGGGTAGACAAAGATTGCAAGCAGGAGAAGCAAGGCAATAGCAAGCAAAATAGTTCTGATCGTAGTTCTTCTATTTCTCATAACCATTTTTTCTCCAATCTGTTTGTCACAATGCGCTGCGTGAGCACAATCACCGACATGATCAGGATGAAAATAAGAGATTCTGCCGTTGCCATCCCATACATATTATTCGAAAAGGCTTCATAATAAATGTTGAGCGCCAGTGTCCGTGTTGATCCGTAGGGACCGCCTTTTGTCATAGCCAGACTAAGTTCAAACATTTTAAACGCACAGGCCGTCGTCCAGAAAACACAGGTAGATATATAAGGGATGATCTGTGGTACCTTGATCTTGAAAAACGTTGTGATAGAACCGGCTCCGTCAATTTTAGCAGATTCCAGCACTTCCTTCGAGATAGAAATCAGGCCGGATGAGATAATAACCATCACATAACCCAAATTCTGCCAGACAAATACGATTCCCAGCGCAAAAAAGGCGGTATTCTCATATCCCAGCCAAGGAATGGTTAAGGCTGAAATATGAAGCAGTTTACCGATGGTAGGCAGTGCTTCCAAAAACACATACTGCCATACAAAACCAAGCACCATACCACCAATGGTATAAGGGAGATAGAAGATGGTTTTGGTGACGTTACGTAATGGGATTTTGGAAGTTACCAACAACGCGACCAAAGTTCCCAAGACCACCACCAGGATGATGTTGAACACAGAGAGCGTTACCGTGAACGAAAGAGCATCGAGAAACGAGGTCTTTCCGGTAAAAATATCCACGAAGTTCTGCAGCCCAATAAAAGTCAACTTACGGGAAACGCCATTCCAATCCGTCAGTGAATAGAAGCAGCTGACGAGAAATGGTGCAACGATACCAATAGAAAATACCAATATCGATGGGCCTAAAAAGAGCCCGTGAACCCAGAGTCGTGGTTTGTTCGTTTTCATACGGAAGCTCCATTTTTCGATACAGATGTTTCTTCCTTCTCGATGTCTTTTTTGCGCAGATAAATCCGGGCTTCATAGGGGCGGATAGATATTTCTGCCTTCAGTGGCTCGGGATGTGTTGAATAATTCCCCAGCAGCAGTGACACGCCGGATTTCAGAAAATCCGCTGGCACAGCCACTTTTGCCTCTTGGGCAGTGAAATTGCACAGGACCAGCAGTTCCTCATCCTCGAGTATCCGGAGGAACGAGTAGACTGCGGGGTTGGATGCATCTGTTAATTCATAGCGTCCATAAACGAAAACATCATGCTGCTTACGGATGGAAAGCAGCTGCTTATAATATGACAAAATCGAGTTTTCGTCCGCCATCTGTGCTGCTGCATTGATGGTGAGGTAGTTTGGATTTACCCGCATCCAAGGAATACCGTTGGTAAAACCAGCGTTTTCCGTAGCATCCCACTGCATGGGTGTTCTGGCATTATCACGTGCCCGGAATCTGGCCGCCTTCATAAACTCATCATTTGATATTTTTCCGGAGTCCACAAAATCATGATAGAAGTTTCTTGCTTCATCATCTAAAAAATCGTCCACAGTGTCAAACACTGTGTTAGTCATACCCAACTCATCTCCCTGATAGAGGAAAGGTGTTCCTTGTAACGACATTTGGAACGTGGCCAGCATTTTGGCTGACTCCTTATGGAATATCTTGTCATTTCCGTATCGGGAGACAGATCGGGGCATATCGTGGCTGCCGAGGCAAACTGTATTCCACGCTTTGTCTGCCAGCACTTGCTGCCACTTGGTGAAAATCTCCTTGATTTCCAGCACAGAAGGCACTTGGGTATGCCACTTAAAAGTGGGGCCGTTGTTTCGGTAGTTGTCCAATTCATACTGGAAAATCATCTGAAACTCGCCCCGATCAAAGCCAGCGAACAATAGGGCGTCCTCTGGGCGAACATTGTCGGTCTGGCCAACCAGCATGATATTGTATTTATCGTCTAATCCGTTGAGCAGCTCCTGAAGATAGGGGTGGGTATGTTTTCCGTTTGCATAATCTCCGATGCGATAAGGGTCAGGCCAGTCGGACATATCCTCTGGCTTGGAGAATAGATTAATGGCGTCAAACCGAAAACCATCCACGCCCTTTTCGCACCAAAACTCCAAAATTTTCCGCAATTCCCGGCGCACGGCAGGGTTTTCCCAGTTCAAATCGGGCTGTTGTTTGAAGAAGAGATGCATATAGTACGCGTCTGAGACCGAATCATGCTCCCACACAGAACCGCCGAAAATACTCATCCAATTGTTTGGCTCATGTCCATCTACAGGATCAGCCCACACATAATAGTCCCGATATTTACTATCTCGCCTACGACTCTCCACAAACCACGGATGCTGATCGGAGGTGTGGTTGAATACGGCGTCCAGAACCACGCGCAGCCCTTTTTCGTGGGCGCGGCACAGCAGTCTCTCAAAATCTTCCAGCGTGCCGAACTTCTCCATAATGCCATAGTAGTCCTTGACATCATACCCGTTGTCGAACATAGGGGAGTCGAAAATGGGACACAGCCAGAGAACATCCACACCGAGTTCTTTTAAGTAATCCAGTCTGGTTATGATTCCGTTCAAATCACCAAAACCATCGCCGTTTGAATCCTGAAAGCTCTGCGGATAAATCTGATATACAACTGCCTCTTTCCACCATTGTTTGTGCATGCGAATTCCTCCTACGGTAAAGCTATGATGTAAGACGTGGCAGCCAGCCACACCTTTTTTCATCCCAAATTCTTAACAACTTATATCCATTCCGGCGGGTAAGCTGCCCCCGCTCTGGCTTGAGATACCGTACCCTTTTCAGCCTCGTTAGATTTACGGGGCGTTTTCTGCTTTTGGCTGTTATTCGTAGGGCTCTAATCTGATCGACAACCTCTTGCAATTTCTTTAGCATTAATATAATATTTAATTACGGATAATTCTAACATAAAAATACGCACATAATAACAAAATTCTATTTAGCGGATTGGGGTATTGCAATATGTATCACCGCAAGGAAGAAGAACAGCAGTTAAGAGAAAATGTCCGTCACAGCGAGGGGCAAATGCCGGTTAAGATTTATTCCTGCAGCTTTTCAGAGAAGTTGACAAGTATTCTTTCGCACTGGCATCAAGAGATTGAAGTTACATTGATTTGCAGCGGAAAAACTTCATATCAAGTTGGCGGTATTGAATTTTTGGCGCATGAAGGTGATATTCTCATTATTTCCCCATGCGTGCTGCATGGAGCCAGAAAGTTGCCGAGGGTAGCCTGCAAGACGGAGAGCATTGTTTGTGATTTGCACATGTTCTGTTCCGCTGCTACTGAGGGTGCCATCTATCAGTTGTTTCTGCCAATTATTGCACAGAAGCGCCGGTTTAAGACCCTGATTCGACCGGGGGATCCTGCCTATGCGCAGATATTCTCTTGTGTTTCCTCCGCGATTAGCTGCTATAATAATCGTATTCGCTATTGGGAAATCCTTTTTAAAAAACACATGCTATACCTATTTTATCTTTTGCTGGATAACAATTATTTGCAAACTCCCGGAGAGGGTGATAGCGACCCAAAAAACGAAGAAGTGATCCGAAATGTATTGGATTATATTTCCGACCATCTATCCGAGAATTTGTCCATCGAAAAGCTGGCGGCGATCAGCAAATACAGTCCCAGCCATTTTATGAAGGTGTTTAAACAGAACACAGGCATTACCTGTAACCAGTTTATTCTACAGCATCGTCTCGACTATGCCACAAAACTACTGCAGGAGTCATCTCAAAGTGTTACAGAAGTCGCCTTAAATTGCGGCTTTAACAACATCTCTTATTTTATTCATTGCTTCCATAAGCAGTTTCTTTGCACGCCGGCAGCTTATCGCAAAATTGCTCAGCAGCAGAGCCATAATTAAAGGACAGACCTGTGGAGCCAAAGGTAAGCAGCCGCTTGCATTTCCATATTAAAGCAGCTGATTTGCCCGCGAAAGGGAATGTATTACTTTATCGTCCTCTCCTTCTAATTCATTCCGCTGCCTCGCACAGCGCCTGCCACGCCTTTACCATCGCAAGGGTGTCCAGCTCACAGTATTTCAGAAGGTCATGCCGCGCCTTGGCTTGCTCCTCCGGCGGCATATCCTTCATTTTGGGGAAAATACTCATGGCCTGCTCACTCCGCACGGTCCTGCGAAGATAGGTGAACCTCCCCCGCTCCTTAAAGCGCGATGCTGCCGGTTTCCTTACTATCCATCGCAAAATTCAGCAGTGTTCCCTTGCAGACGGCGGCGAAATACTGCGTCGCCTCAAGCTGTGCAGGGTAGTTCTTCTCGATGAGCTCCAGCGTCTCCCTCAGCTGCAGCATAGCTGCAAACTCGTGCTTGCACGGCTCACTGCAGAAGCAGTCGCAAACCAGATTTCTGATCTCGCCGTTGACATAGTCGCACTCCAGCTCGTAGGGCCGCGTCCCCTCCACAATGGCCCGCACATGGGTGTTGTCCAGAGAAATGTACCGCACCCGATTGTCCGTGTAGTAATCGTGTCCGCGATCGGCAATTGCCCTGCTGATTCTCATGGCGCCCAGATCACACAGCAGGAAGCCGCTCTCATCATTGCCGGAAACAAATATCTCATCCTCCGTGGCGGGTGCCTTAAACCAGGTAATGACCTTTTCATACGGAAGAGTGCTGCGGTCGAATGTGACGAAGTGCGACCCAGCGAAGAAGAACTCGCCCCGCACATTTGTGTCGGCCACGCTGATGACCTTTTTGTAGTCAGACAGCTTGATCTTGAAATTGTACGCGACATCTACCACGCGGCCACGCAGGCCCTCCAGCTTACCCTCCACAAAAACGATGTCTCCGCACTTCAGGTCAAAGGCGTCATTGTAGTAAGACAGATCCATATTCCGTGCCGGAAAATGGACGCGAACGACCGATTTTCTCGGCGTGACTGCGGGACAAATGGAGCACCCTTCCTTAGAGGTCTTTCGATACTCTTCTGCGGAACCATTAAAACCAATCTTGAACATGTCGTTTCCTCCCTTTCCGATCTGTATCGTTCTTTACAATACCCATTCTACAGAAGGAGGTGTCCCATAAACCACCCAGTGCGCAAAAAAATACCCTGCCGCAATATAGATTTATGCAGCAGGGTAATTTGTAATATGAAATTAGTCACTGACTCCTCTTGTTGCTATAACTCCTGCCGGAGGCACCCCCATTCCAAAGCCACAGCGCTCTATGGAGTGAACTGCTCTCGATCACGTAAACCGCGCTTTGCTTGAGATATCTCGTACTCGCCCATTCGAATCACCTATGGTATATCCTGGCCGGTTCGTCTCCAACTACGATTCCCACCCCTGGCGTTTAGCCAAAGCGCTCATGGC
>ERZ825137.3367-NODE-3367-length-17233-cov-5.394924_pt1 | contig 17233 bp, 15 predicted proteins | sample MGYA00519873_ERZ825137 | MGnify/ENA primary metagenome ERZ825137 (study PRJEB31778, sample SAMEA3449190) | human gut metagenome | biome: human gut; feature: human-associated habitat; material: faeces | place: United Kingdom | collected 2010/2012 ...
TTTTTCTTATCACCGGTAGCCACTAACATTTCTTCCTCATTTGCATCAATTACCCAATTCCAACCGCCATATTTAAGATGTGTATTTTCCATACGTAAGCCAGCTACCATTCCTATTCTGTCGCCAATCTTCGTATCAAAACGGATATAAGCGCTTGCTATATCCTCATTAGCATGATAATTACCTGAGGCATCTTCTAAAATCTCTACACCTTTCAATTTGCTGAAATCGATATCACCCAAATAATGTTTATCTATAAACGGAGTTTCGACAGGATATTGATTGCCCGGCATAAATCCTTCCCGAATTTGCGGATTCATATGTTTACTCCAATCCTCCTCAAAAGCGTCTGCATAATCAAAATTATGTGTCTCACGATCTTTTGTTTTCAATACATATTTTGCACCAAATCTAAACATATGCCTTAAATCGTCGGTCACCGGCAAGGAAAAGTTCAAACGAAACTTCCACTCGTTTTCATAAATTTTCTGGTTCGAATTGGTCAATTCGTCAATTTCCCAATCTTCAGAGACCGCCGGAATAGATTTAGACGCATAAGGATATTTTCCGCCTACACCTTGAAACGAATCACTGAACGGTTCGTCTAACGAAACTCCGAAATAACGCTCATTGGGACGATCTTCGGAAGCCCGCGAGTAAGAAGCGCTCCAATCAGAGGCCAATATACCGAAATGATGCTCTCCGTTCAAAGAGAAGTCCATTGTCTGCTGACGTTCCAAACGAGCACTTTTTGTATCGCCTGCTCCACCTTTAGTTTGCAACACCACCGACTGTTTGGAAGCTTTACTATCTAACTTCTTGTATGTTATACGATAGCGGTTTTCCCAGTCGTTACGGCGGTTATAAATTCCTTTGAAAGTAATCTTATGGTTAGCGTTAAACTTATAATCCAAGGCTAACGAATAACTCTGCCGTTCGCGGGTTACATAGTATTGCCGTATTTCCCCTTTTGTAATCACTACCTTATCATCATCCAAATCATATTCAAATTCAATATTATCTGATCCGCTCGGTGCATATTGATATGAGGCCGAAAACATCAAACCCAGTTTATCATTAAAGAAACGGTCGCCATATGTCAGCCCGAGATTTAACTGGGGCTTCCCACTAACCCAATTATACCCGCTACCAGCCGTTGCATTGAACGTACGCTTATACGGAGTGCTCTTGGTTACCAAATTGATAGCGCCTCCGATAGCATCACCATCCATGTCCGAAGTAACCACTTTATTCACCTCAATGGTCTGAACCATATCGGCGGGAATCAAATCGAGCTGCACATTACGGGTATCTCCTTCTGCCGAAGGCAAACGGTTTCCGTTAATGGTAACCGATGTCAGGTCGGCAGAAGTACCGCGTACTTGCCCGAAGCGGGCCTCACCCTGATCGTATTGTACATTGATACCATTAATACGTTTCAACGCATCTCCAATATTCGAATCGGGAAACTTACCTACTTGGTCGGCTGACACCACATTTACGATTCCCATTTTATTCTTCTGTGAACTAAGAGCTTTACGCTGCCCCGAGAAAGCACCTTTCACTTGCACTTCCTGCAACTCCACTCCCTCATTCATTATAATATCTTTTTCTAAAGTCTTCCCTTCGGGAACGGTAATCTTCATTTCTATGGGAGAATACCCAACATAAGTAACTTTAAGCGTATAAGTTCCGGGATCCAAATGAGGTAAAGCGTAAAATCCGTTCACATCGCTAACCACTCCCGTTTTTAACTTTTCAATATAAACAGAGGCACCTGGAAGAATCTGTTTTCCTGTATCCACAATCCGGCCTTTAACGGTTCCCTGCCTTAAATCTTTTACTTTTTCCTCAGCTTGCACATGGTAGCCTAAATGCAAAAACATAAACGCTACAGATACGATTTTTACTACGTGTTTCATAAAGTTTCTTATTGATAAATAAATTACGCTGCAAAAATAGAGGGAACGCATTACAACCATATGTAGTAGATTTTAAGAAATGGTGACATCTTTTTTACACTTGTATTACACGTTTAAATAGAAGTCACCCGATTTGTAATACGAAGCAAAGAACAAATATGCATACGGTTGTTTTGTATCATACATCATGATATACTTCCGACGAACCGCACAATGTGGCACGAACACCACCTCCGCATAATGAATTTCATACCAATAAGTCTATCCTCTAACTCTTCATTTTCAATTCTCAACTAAATAACTCATCCTTATAAACTGAATAATCTGCAACGGCAAGAAAAAAGTAACCACTACTGAACAAAAAGCTCAATCGTTTTTTTTCGCCAAGCTAAACAAGAATTCCAACCCTCCGGTGGAAGCAATGCGAACAGAAATGGTACCGCCATGTAAATATACGGCATTCTTTACGATAGCTAGCCCCAAACCGGTACCGCCCAATTTACGGGAACGGCCTTTATCGATCCGATAAAAACGTTCGAACAGATGATCAAGATGCTCGGTAGCCACACCAATTCCATTATCGGCAAAGCTGAAATAATAGAACTGGTTATCCTCTTTCACACCCTTCACCGTAATAGTAATTCCTTGTCCGGCATAAGCAATGGCATTATCGGTAAGATTTCGAAATATGGAATATAGTAACAAACTGCTTCCCTGCACAGTTACATCAGATTCAATTAAAATCAAAAAAGTGATATTTTTCTCTGCCAACTGTAATGCTACATCTTTCTGAATTCCATGCAACAACTGAAAAATATTCACTTCTTCCACATCGAACGATTGTGAGGCCTCATCCATACGAGTAAGTACCGATATATCACGCAAAAGGTTAGTCAAACGGTTGCTTTGAGCATAACAACGTTCGAGAAATTGTTGCTGCTTCTCTTTCGACATATTCGGATTATTCACAATAGTTTCCAAATAACCCTGGATACTGCTTACCGGTGTTTTCAGTTCGTGGGCGATGTTTTGGGTCAACTGTCTTTTCAAACGTGTTTTATCCTCTTCGCTCTTTTTCAACTGTGCATATAAGCGTACAATATGATGGGATATTTCCCCCAACTCGTTATTAGGAAAAGAAATCTGCACATTTTCCAGATCGTCGTTCCGCTCGGCTCTTTTGGCAAAGTGCCGGAGCTGCGTAATATTCATCCCAAGCTTACGGGTATATCTGTAATATATAAAGGTAAGAATAATAGTCAATCCCAAAGTAAACCATATATATCCCAAATCCGCCGCAAGGCTGTTTGCCAGTGTCACATTATAGGGCAATGCTGTACGTATAATATATCCCGCATCTTTGAAATACGTAGCCGAATAGAAAAAATCACTTTGTAAGGTTTCCGATGTCCGGATAATATCATAACCACTTCCTTCTTTTAAAGCTTGCCGGATTTCTTTGCGATCTTTATGATTTTGAATACGAGAATAATCACCTTCTTCACTATCGAAAACCACTGTTCCATCGTCACGGATAAGCGTCACACGTAAATCCTTAATAAAATGATAACGAAGATAATTTTCTATCAGTGAATCGTTCAACTCGCCATACTCGGAAAAAGACTCCTCCATCTGACGGTTATAATCCTGCAACTTGGTATTCAACAACTCTATTTTATACTCTCTTTCACGATGATATTGGTATGCCACGAAACAAATGACAAACAGCAAAAAGAGCAACAATACGGAAAGGAAGAGTCGCTGACTGAACGATATGTTACAAGAATAACGTGACATATTTATTTATATTCAAAACAATAGCCATACCCCAAACGGGTTATAATATTCTGACCGTAATCTCCTATTTTCTTTCTTAAACGTGTAATATTTACATCAACCGTACGATCGAGTACATACACTTCGTCATTCCAAATCTTAGCTAAAATGTCTTCACGGGAGAAGACGCGATCAGGATTTCTCAACAATAAACTCAATATCTCAAATTCCTTTTTGGTCAAAGAAACAGCCTCTCCCTCAATGGTCACTTTTTTACGGTTTACATCCAAAACAAGTCCCCTATAAGTTATAACCTCTGTTTTCTCCACTCCGTTATCGGAAACTGTACGTCGCAGCACTGCTTTCACACGTGCTACCACTTCCCGGAGTGAAAAAGGCTTAGATATATAATCATCCGCTCCCAGATTAAACCCTGTCACCGTATCATTTTCCGTATCTTTAGCTGTTATAAATATAATAGGTATGGACGCTGTTTTTTTGTCCTTCTTCAACAGGTTAGCCATTTTAAAACCAGAAATCTCGCCCATCATCACATCCAATAAAAACAACTGATAGCGGGAAAGTTCCATATTCAAAGCCTCTTCCGCCGAGTTTGCCGTATCTACCAGATACCCTTCATTCTCCAAATTAAACTTCAAGATTTCACACAAATCTTCTTCGTCATCGACAACTAAAATACGGTAATCATTCATATTCTGACTGTTTAACTGTTACAAATCTACACTTCTTTTTTTAATTATTGCAAAGTTGGCGCTTTTTTGTTACGATGCCGTGTAAAACACATTACATTTCTATTACGGAAGGATGTAAAAGCCGGAAACTTTTCACGTCATCAATTGTTGCTTTTAACATGTGGAGCTTAAAAAAAGTACGAGAACATTGGAAGCAACTGATGGGTCTTCGGAAATGGAGAATACGGAAATTGAAACTCATCAATGCACGACTCTATTTCGTTAGTATCTTTGTGGGATTACTGACGGGACTTATTGCCGTACCTTACCATTACCTTTTACAATTTCTTTTCTCCATACGAAAAGATTTCTTTGTATCATCTCCCCAATGGTATGAACACGTAGCTCTCTTTATTGGTTTATGGGGCATTTTATTGCTGGTTGCGCAATTGGTAAAAAAAATGCCGATTATTTCCGGAGGAGGCATTCCCCAAACTCGAGGAGTGATAAGTGGACGAATAACCTACCAACATCCGTTTAAAGAACTGTGGGCTAAATTTGCCGGAGGGCTCATGGCCTTGAGTGCCGGACTTTCTTTAGGTCGAGAAGGGCCATCGGTACAAATCGGGTCGTATGTAGGTACATTGGTCGCCAAATGGACCAACATACTACCAGGCGAACGCAAACAATTATTATCGGCAGGAGCAGGCGCCGGACTCTCCGCAGCTTTTGCCGCCCCGCTCGCCTCCTCCTTACTGGTAATCGAGTCTATCGAACGATTCGATGCTCCTAAAACAGCTATTACTACCTTATTAGCAGGAGTCGTTGCAGGAGGCATTGCAGGATGGATTTTCCCTATCAGCTCATACGCACAAATTCAAGCTGTAGCTCCGGATTTCCCATTCTGGATTTCCATGAAATTTTTCTTGTTTCTGGCTCTAGCTGTATCCGTTTTCGGAAAGTTCTATTCCATCCTCACCGATCTTTTTCAAAAGTGGAACCAGCACATTCGCATCTCCACATCCATTCGCATGCTTTATCTCTCCGGAATAGCCTACCTTATTTCTCTTTTTGAAATTAATCTGACCGGAGGCGGCGAGGCTTTCCTCTTACAGCAATTTGTTCGTCCAGATTCACAAATAGTCTGGGCAGGAGGTTTCCTGCTCGTCCATTTGCTGTTTACCCAATTCTCTTTCACTTCCGGATTGCCGGGTGGAAATTTTATCCCTACTCTCGTAACAGGAGGATTATTCGGGCTGCTCTTCGCTCTTGTTCTGATACATTACCAAGTTATCTCTAAGGAGCATATCAGCTATTTTATGTTACTGGGAATGGGTGCTTTCCTGGTAGCTGTTGTACGCACTCCCCTGACAGCCATTGTACTGATTACCGAAATTACCGGACATCTGGAAGTATTCTATCCTTCTATCATTGTAGGGGGACTCACCTATTATTTCACGGAAATGCTGCAAATCAAACCTGCGAACGTGGTACTCTACAACCATTTAATACGGGCCCCGTTCCTGCAAAAGCAACAACGATACCACTTATATGTCGAGATTATGGATGGCTCATACTTTGACGGAAAAGCAGTAGACACCCTCACTTTGCCCAACCGATGCGAGATAAAAAGCATACAACGCGACAGAAAAGCACTCTCGCCACAAGGAGAAACCTTGATTCCCGGCGACCAGGTAGAGATAGAAATGGATGTTCAGGATATTGAAAAGTTATACGAACCACTTGTCAGTATGGCAAACATCTATTAAGATCCCCGATTCTATCTGTTACCGAAATAAATTTCCTCCAAAAAAATATTATAAAACTATTTCCTTATCATTTTCTATACCCATGGGAGTTTCAAACAACAACATAGGCGAACCTTTGTTAACATCTCTTTCCTAAAACTCTTAATCTATAAAAAACAATAGCCACCATTTCTTAACATTTCTTCTTTTTCAACTCACATTTCAGATGTTTTCTAAAATAATTCGTAGGTTTGTACTGCCAAACGAACAGGAGTTGAATGAGTGTCTCACCTAATCAACTGCGGAACTAAAAAATAATTCATTAGAATTTACCTATGAAACAAAACGAACATACAAACACTTACTCGAATGACATTACTCTATCTTTTAACAAGCCTGTTTTTTTAAACAACGGCATAGCTTTTATCGATGATACGAATAAAATGCCCGAAGTTAAGTTTCCAGCAAGATTCGACATGGCTATCTTCGCGCTATCGTTAAAAGGAGAAGCCCGCTTGTCGATTAACCTGAAAGAATATACCGTTACTCCCAACAGTTTGATTCTGATAGCGCCGAACAGCATTATCCTGAAACAAGAAAATAGTGAAGATTTCTCGGCTGTTTACGTTGCCGTTTCTTCGGAACTACTTAACAGCATATCTGTGAATATACCCAGGCAACTGAATGTATTCCTATACATCCAGGAACATCCCGTAACGGTATTAAATACACAGGAGTTTACCTTACTGTCAGAATATTATTCCTTTACACGAAAACAGATACAGCCTGAAACGAAAGCTTACATTCGCGAAATTACGTATCATCTGGCTTTATCGCTGTTTTATGAAATACTGAATATCATAAACCGACACCAGCCTGAACAGCCCTCAGCTCCAAGTCGACAACATGAATTATTCGGACGTTTTTTGCAACTAGTGAAGGAATACTACAAGATAAACCGATCCGTTTCATTCTATGCGGACAAACTGTGCATTACGCCTAAATACTTATCGGCTTTAAGCAAAAGCATTACTCAACTTACCGCAAGCGAATGGATTGACCGATGCATTATTCTTGAAGCCAAAGGATTGCTAAAAGGAACAACCAAACCCATTCAGGAAATTTCGGACGAATTGAATTTTCCGAATCAATCCTTCTTCGGAAAATATTTTAAACATCATACCGGTTATTCTCCCAAAAGCTTCCGGAACTCTTGACGTGAATCAATAAATTATATTTTTTTATCTTTACGTTTAAGGTATTATAGGTAATTTCTGAAAAAGCACTTACTTTTGCAGCGTTTTTCAAAACATTGTTTATGATACGTCAATGCTTTATTCTATTTGGTTGCCTAGCTTTAGGGGAACTTGCTGTGTACCTGACAGGAATAAAACTTCCCGCAAGCATTATCGGTATGCTATTGCTTACTCTATTTTTAAAACTCAAGTGGGTAAAATTGGAATGGGTACAAGGATTATCCGACTTTTTGGTAGCCAACCTCGGTTTCTTTTTCGTTCCGCCGGGCGTTGCTCTAATGCTTTACTTCGATATCATTTCCGCACAATTCGTCCCTATTGTAGTCGCTACGGTAGTGAGTACGATTATCGTATTGGTGGTTACCGGTTGGGTTCATCAATTAATACGTAGACATCATGGAATATTTAGAAAATAAATTCTTCTTGCTGGCTTTAACTTTCGGCTTTTTCTTTTTGTCAAAACTTCTGCAAAAGAGAACCGGAGTGGTGTTATTAAATCCGATATTGCTTACTATCGCTTTACTGATTGTCTTTTTAAAAACAACAGGTATTCGTTACGAAACGTATGATGAAGGCGGACACTTAATCGAATTTTGGCTTAAACCGGCAGTCGTAGCATTAGGCGTCCCTTTATATCTGCAACTGGAATCAATAAAAAAGCAACTGCTACCCATACTTATTTCCCAGTTAGCAGGATGTCTGGCTGGTATTGTATCGGTAGTTTTTACCGCGCAACTATTGGGAGCGACCCAAGAAGTAATTGTTTCGTTAGCAGCGAAATCAGTAACGACTCCCATCGCTATGGAAGTAACCAAAACCGTAGGAGGCATTCCTTCTCTTACCGCCGCAGTGGTAGTTTGTGTAGGCCTGTTCGGAGCGGTATTCGGATTTAAAGTATTAAGTCTCGGACGAGTAGGAAGCCCCATTGCACAAGGGCTTTCAATGGGAACTGCGTCTCATGCCGTAGGTACTTCTACGGCTATGGAGCGTAGCCGTAAATATGGAGCCTTTGCCAGCCTGGGACTTACGCTGAATGGTATCTTTACAGCTCTCCTCACACCAAGCATATTAAGGTGGCTGGGACTGATTTAAGAGGAATGACTCGTTGTATACTATATATAGGAAACAAAAATAATTTGCGTTAAAAAGAAAAACTCTAAACCAAAGTTCATTTTTGTTTGTTACCTTCAACGTTTAATCATCAAAAAAAGAAAAACAATGAAGATAGCAAAGATTCATGGAAGAGAAATTCTGGACTCGCGGGGCAATCCTACTGTAGAAGTAGACGTAACATTAGAATGTGGTATTATAGGACGCGCATCGGTTCCATCGGGTGCATCTACGGGGGAGAACGAAGCATTAGAACTTCGGGATAAAGACGAAAGCCGATACAATGGCAAAGGAGTGAAACAAGCGATAGACAACATTAATAACATTATAGCTCCCGCTTTGGCAGGAATGCCGTCACTTAATCAAATATACTTAGACCACAGCATGATTGAACTGGACGGCACTCCTACCAAATCGAAACTAGGAGCCAATGCAATACTAGGCGTATCTCTAGCCATAGCCAAAGCAGCCTCCAACTATTTAGGCATTCCGTTATACCGCTATATTGGTGGTGTAGATACCTATGTGATGCCAGTACCGATGATGAACATCATTAACGGAGGAAGCCACTCCGACGCCCCCATTGCTTTCCAAGAATTTATGATACGTCCTGTCGGCGCCGACAGTTTTCATGAAGGTTTACGGATGGGAGCTGAAATATTCCATGCATTAAAAAATGTACTGAAGAAAAGAGGTCTTAGTACGGCCGTAGGAGATGAAGGGGGATTCGCTCCAGCATTGGACGGCACTGAAGATGCGCTTTCTTGTATTATGGAAGCTATCGAAACTGCCGGATACACCCCATATAAAGAGGTTACCATTGCCTTGGACTGTGCCGCTTCAGAATATTACCGCAATGAATTATACGATTACACGCTTTTCGAAGGCAGTAAAGGAGTAAAACGTTCTGCCGTGGAACAGGTAGATTATCTGACGGACTTAGTCAACCAATATCCGATCGACTCCATAGAAGATGGTATGGCCGAAAACGATTGGGACGGCTGGAAATTACTGACCGAACGACTGGGGGAACGTTGCCAACTGGTAGGCGATGATTTGTTTGTCACCAACGTAAAGTTTCTTCGAAAAGGTATTGAACAGCACTGCGGCAACGCTATTCTGGTAAAAGTAAACCAAATTGGTACACTCACCGAAACGTTGAATGCAGTAGAGCTTGCCAAACGCAACGGTTATGCTTCCATCATCTCTCACCGTTCGGGAGAAACAGAAGACAGCACCATTGCAGACATTGCTGTAGCAACCAATGCGGGACAGATAAAGACCGGTTCACTGAGCCGTTCGGATCGTATGGCCAAATACAACCAGCTACTGCGTATTGAAGAAGAACTGGGACCGGATGCTGAATACGGATTTAATTAATTCCTACTCTTTTCCGCTCTATTATGCTCCCATACAAGAAATGAGTTATTAGGTAGCAAATGCCAAAAAACATTCCGAGCTTCAAAAATCATTTCTAATTTTTGAGGCTCGTTTTTTATTATATATCATTCCATTTATAAGAGCTCCAGAAGGTAATACTCAACCTATATAAAAAGGAAAAGAGGTTCTAACATTACAAGAGAACAAAAAACAGACTTAGAATTACTTACAAAGTATAATCTTTAAAAAACTTTCAAGGACTAAAAAATGCAGACTTGCATTCTAGTTATTTTATTTGCAGATTTATGCATAGCCGATTATTACTATAAGCAAACTTCCACCAACGGTCGCTTACTGATATGGAAAGTTTCAGCAGATATGGTAGCCGGACGTCCTGTTACAAAATTAAGAGATAACGGATTTTATACCTATTACACTTTGTATCAGATCAACTATTTTCCGAAACATTCTCATACTCAGGAAGCCATTTACGCCGACAATACCATGATAATACCATCTATCCCTACAATGAAATTCTTAAATTATGAACGGAACGGGAAATTATCAAAGTTGTTTTATTTATTGCCGTATACGCTTCATGCTTTGCCAGGAAACAAACAACTAAAACCGAACGTTGTTTCCGGACTCTTCTAACAGGATTATTCTCCTACTTTCTGTTTCTTATGCATCGAATGCATGGGAATTGCAATGGCTATCCTTTGGCCTTTTAGGCAGCGCATCCCATGCACCCACAGTTGTCTTGAGAAGACATCCCGCATATGCTTGCACCGGTAGATGCTTCTTTTTGCTCTGCCTCAAACTCAATATAATCAGTATAAAAAGCTATGCACAATACGGATAATTCGACAAGTGTCTGAGATGTGTCATAGAAAGAAAATATCCTTTAACCCACTCCAAGTTTCTTATGTTATTTATCTCCTTATACTATCTAAATTGGTAACTAATATTGTTTAGCTTGACTCACATTATTAATTACGAAAATAACTAATAATATGGGCCGGTCTAGCTAATAATGTGGTATAATCCATAAACTTAATGTAATAGTACTTATAATTTGATGGGAACGCTATGAAGTGTTCCGATTCGACTACAGGCTACCAGTAACAAGCAAAAGCCCATTTCTTCATATTGAAGCAGAATAATAGGATACTTTGCTGTCTCAAGTTTATTCATGTAACTCTTCCTAAACAATATTGCAGGTACTAGAAGTTGCGAATATTTCAGGCTATTCGCTATTAATCTTAAAATAAATTTCTTAAAAGATTGACCTTTCAATAAAATCGTTACATTTGCACGGAAATTAACACATAGCTGTTAAAGCTATGTATAGAACCTAATTAAAAAACTTATGAAAAAAGTATTATTCACCATTCTTGCAGCAGGAGCATCCGTGAGTCTGTCTGCTCAATCGGCTTACGTTATCAACGGAACCGCCGATAACGATTTAGAGGGGAAAACCGTCTATTTTATTAATTATGGAAGCAGAACTCCATCCGACAGTGCCACAGTAAAAGACGGCAAATTCAGCTTTAAAGGGAGCGTAAAAAGCCCCGCAATCGCCACCATAGCGACACGCAAAGGCAGCACAGCCGTTATTCTGGAAAACGGAACTATCCAAGTGTCTTTGGCCGACAAGAAAGTAAGCGGCACTCCGACCAACAACAAATGGAACGCTTATCAAGAACTTATCACCCCTTACGAAGCAAAGCTTACAGAATTGCGAAAAGAAGCAAGAACCATAGAACGTAACGATACGGCTAAAATGAATGTATTGCAGAAGCAATACATGGAAGCTTACAACAAGATTGCACAGGTTTCTAAAGAATATATTAAAAATAATCTGGACAATATTACCCCAGCCCTTCTTATCGGACCCTATGAAGATGCTTTCGAACCGGCAGAACTGGAACAGATTATTGCATCGGCTTCTCCGGTATTAAAAGAAAATGCTGGCTTCCAACGTTTCATGAAACATTATGAAGGAACCAAACGCGCGGCTGTAGGCATGAAATTCACTGACTTGAAAATGAAAGACCTTAACGATAAGGAAGTTTCTTTATCCGACTACGTAGGCAAAGGCAAATATGTAATGGTCGATTTCTGGGCTTCGTGGTGCGGACCGTGCCGCAGAGAGATTCCGGCGGTTAAAGCTGCTTATGATAAATACAAAGATAAAGGATTCGAAGTGGTCGGCGTATCGTTCGACAGCACTAAAGATGCCTGGGCAAAAGCTGTTACCGATTTAGGTATCAACTGGCCGCAAATGTCAGACTTGAAAGGATGGCAATGCGCTGCAGCCGAAGTTTACGGCATCAACGGTATCCCTTTCACACTCCTAATAGACCCCAACGGAGTGATTGTCGCTCAAAACTTGCGTGGAGACAAAATCGAAGCGACACTAAGCAAATACCTGAAATAAGAATCAAAATATAAGAATGGAGAGTTGATAGTTATCGTCCAAATGGAACTTTCAACTCTCCATTCTTCATTCCTAACTCTATAAAAATGTTACTGAATACTCGAATATTGAAAATAAACATGTATTTTTGTGCTATAATTCGAGTAGTTTATGGTAGCATCAGATATTCAACAAGTAAAACTTAAGTTCGGAATCATTGGCAACTCCGAAGGACTGAATCGTGCCATCGACATCGCTATCCAAGTAGCACCCACCGACTTATCTGTACTGATTACAGGAGAAAGCGGAGTAGGAAAAGAGAATTTCCCAAAAATCATACACCAAAACAGTAGCCGTAAGCACGGACAATATATTGCTGTAAATTGTGGAGCCATCCCAGAAGGTACCATCGATTCCGAACTGTTCGGACACGAAAAAGGTGCTTTTACTGGAGCTATAGGTGAACGCAAAGGATACTTCGGTGAAGCGAACGGCGGAACCATTTTTCTCGATGAAGTAGGCGAACTTCCCCTTTCCACCCAAGCGCGCTTATTACGTGTTCTCGAAACCGGAGAGTTCATCAAAGTCGGTTCGTCTAAAGTAGAAAAAACGAATGTCCGCATCGTAGCGGCTACCAATGTAAATCTGGCACAAGCTATTACCAACGGACGTTTCCGGGAAGATTTATATTATCGACTTAACACAGTCCCTATAAAGATTCCTCCCTTGAGAGAACGTAAAGACGACATTGTATTGCTGTTTCGCAAATTTGCAGCCGACTTTGCTGAGAATTATCACATGCCGGCTATACAGCTAACGGATGATGCTAAAAAGATATTAATAGCTTATCCTTGGCCAGGAAACATTCGTGAATTGAAAAACATTACGGAACAGATCTCTATTATCGAGAAAAAACGGGAAATTACACCGGATATCCTGCAAACATATATCCCTATACAACAGGATGCCCGTTTCCCAACCTTGGTGGGAAACTCTCACAACAGCAAATCATTCGATAGCGAACGGGAAATCTTATACAAAATTCTTTTCGACATGCGCAATGACGTAACGGAACTGAAAAAGCTGGTACATGATATAATGACAGAACGGACCGTTCCCGTATCGCCTGCTCCCCAATCTCCCGTTTATTATCCGCATAAAGACGTGGAATTGGTAACTACTCCTCCCAGACCTACCATTAACCTATCTGCCACTAAAGAGAATGAAGAGGAAATTCAAGATACTGAAGAGTATGTGGAGGAAACTTTGGCATTGGATGATATAGAAAAAGAAATGATAAAGAAAGCGCTGATAAAACATCATGGAAAACGTAAAAACGCCGCACAGGATTTAAATATTTCCGAGCGCACCTTATACCGGAAGATTAAAGAATATGGATTGGAATAAAAAGAACAGAAGAGTAAAAAGTGGGCTGATATCAATAATAGGTGTGCTGTTATGCATATCATGTACGGTTTCATACAAATTTAACGGAGCCTCTATCAATTATGATAAAGTGAAGACTATCACCATAACGAATTTCGAAAACCGGGCTTTATATCAATACGGCCCAATGGCTTCGATGTTTAACACACAGTTGCAGGACATTTTTGCGCAGCAAACCCGTCTGCAATTCGTCAAGCGAGGCGGAGATTTAGAAATTTCAGGTGAAATTACGGCTTACGACCAATATAACAAGTCTATCTCTGCCGAAGGACATTCGGCCTTAGTAGAATTGAAAATGACTGTAAATGTGCGTTTCGTAAACAATACAAACCACTCCGAAGACTTCGAACAACAGTTCTCGGCTACACAAACCTATGATTCTTCATTACAGTTGAACTCTGTTCAGGATAAGCTGGTAACCGATATGATTAAAGATATCACCGATCAAATATTCAACGCAACGGTAGCGAATTGGTAAAATACGGGTATGACGGACAGAATTCAAGAATGGATCGACCATCCCGAATCTTTAAATCGGGATACACTATACGAACTACGCACATTATTAGCGCGGTATCCGTATTTTCAGACAGCAAGGCTACTATATCTGAAAAACCTTTATTTGCTGCATGACGCTTCATTCGGAGAAGAACTGCGCAGAGCTGCTATATACATAACCGACAGACGAGTATTGTTCTATCTGATAGAAGGTGAACGATTTACTATTCAACCTAAAAAGAAGCAAGCTACGCTCATCGAAGAGGAACCAAGCTTAGACCGCACCCTTCATCTGATTGATGCGTTTCTGGCTACTGTGCCCGAGGAAAAATTACATTCTTCCACAGAAACCAGTCTCTCATCAGATTATATGACCTATATACTCCGAGAAGAAGAACTTCCCGACCAAGATGATACAAAAGAAGCTACCCCTTTGCGGGGACAGAATCTGATAGATGAGTTTATAGAGAAAGCTGACGAAGGTTTTACTATGTGTAGCACTCTGGACGACAATGAAGAAGACCTTACCACTTTCCCGGAAGAAGAAACCTCTTATTCGGAAGACAATATAAAATATGCGGATGATAAAATGAAAGATTCCCAAAATCAAACGGAAAATACGGATGAAGAGGATGAAGAAAGCTATTTTACTGAAACTCTAGCCAAAATATATATCAAACAGCAAAGATATTCGAAAGCATTGGAAATAATTAAAAAATTAAACTTGAAATATCCAAAAAAAAATGCTTACTTTGCAGACCAAATTAGATTTTTAGAGAAATTGATTATTAACACTAAATCAAAATAGAAAAAGATGTATCCAGTTTTACTTATCTTAATTGTCATCGCAGCTGTTCTGATGTGCTTTATTGTATTGATTCAGAATTCCAAAGGTGGTGGTCTGGCTTCAGGTTTTTCTGCTTCCAACCAAATCATGGGAGTACGAAAAACAACCGATGTATTAGAAAAGACGACATGGAGTTTAGCAGCATTTATTGTCGTATTAAGCATTGCATCAGCATATGCACTGCCGTCAGCAACACAAAAAAATTCAGTAATCTTAGAAGAAACCCAGAAAGAGAATAAAATGAATCCTCAAAGTATACCTGGATTCGATGCTTCTAAAGTTCAAACTCCCGCTGCCACAACATCCGAAGAAACTCCTGCGACAGCACCTACCGGAGAGAAACAAGCAGAATAACAGATTCTGGAAAAGAAACAAAATAAAACCCCAGTCGAATTCTAGTAAGGTATTCGACTGGGGTTTCATTTATTTCATAATATTCTTAAATCCCCAGAGCCGTATTTTCCCGCACCTAAAGTAAGTTCCAGCTAGACCTTAACACTTCAAAGCCGTAAAGTTGACCTTTAGAAAGACCAAGCCTTTTCATTTCATCAGACATTATGTCCCTAGAATCAGCAAAATCCGAGCAAGAGCGTAAATACACATCCGTTTTTCCGCAACTGCAAAAAATAGTCTCACAACTTTGTAACAATTATTTTGGATCAATGAATAAATCTGAGGGTTGAAATTATAAATTCTTATCTTTGCCTTCAAATTTATAGATATATGGAGTTAAATGGTTATCGCCTTCTTCTTCCAGAAGGCACTTTGGATTACTTTGATCTTGTTGATGTGAAGGAAAGCGTGAATGAGATTGTGATTTACCTTGAAGAGAAGAATCTGGTTCCTGAGAAGTATGCCGGTGAGGACACTGAGAGTAAAGGTTTTTATGATCCGGTGGTTGTTCAGGACTTCCCCCTTCGTGGCAAGAAAGTGTATCTGAACATTCGCCGTCGTCGTTGGATATTAAAGAAGAGCAATGAGTATATCTGTCGCAACTGGCGCATGTTAGCTGAGGGTACTCGTATGACGCAGGATTTTGCGTCTTTTTTAAAAGAACTATATTGATAATTATCCCATCAGCTGCAAGTTATTGGGGACTTTATATGGCGTTGACGGGGATTTATTTGAACGTCAATACCGCAACCATTTAAGTGGTTACCTCCACTGGGAGCAGCTTGCCCACGCAGAGAGCTGGCTTTTGTTTGAAAAGAACATTGGTGCCTACGTCTGCATTGACGAGGTGGCTCTCTCTGGTGGAGAACTCTATACTGTGTTGATCAATAAAGAGGCTCACGGTGGTAAAGGCAGTATTATCGCTATCATTAAAGGCACGGATGTTTGTACGGTCACCTCTGTCCTGCTTAAGCTTTCCCGTCGTCGTCGCTATCAGGTACGTGAGATAACATTGGATATGGCCCCCAATATGGAACAGATTGCCCGGACTTGCTTCCCTGCCGCCAAACGCGTTACAGATCGTTTCCATGTACAGAAATTAGCTTATGAAGCAGTTCAGGAAATGCGGGTCAAGGCCCGTTGGGAGGCTTTGGATGAAGAGTCCACGCAGATTGCTTATGCAAAGGCCTGCGGAAAGATATATCATGCACCTGTTTTCGCTAATGGAGATACAAGAAAACAGTTGCTGGCAAGGAGTATTTATCTGCTTTACAAAAAAGAATCGCTATGGACTCAGTCTCAAAGGAGACGGGCTGAGATTCTATTTAAAGAATATCCCGATATAAAGAAGGCATATTATCTGGCCATGCGGTTAGGCTCAATCTATCATCAGTGTAAGTTTAAAGATATTGCTTTGACAAGGCTTGCAAGGTGGTATAATGAAGTGGAGAAATCGGGTTTCCTCACTTTTGGAAGGGTAGCGCGCTCTATCCAAACACACTATCTGAATATAATCAACTTCTTTGAGAAACGTTCCACCAATGCGGCTGCAGAATCATTCAATGCTAAAATCAAGAGTTTCCGTTCACAATTCAGAGGAGTCAGAGACAAGGGATTCTTTTTATACAGACTTACTAAGTTATATGCATGAAATGAAAATCCCTCAGGTTTTTACGTTGATCCCATATTTTGGATCAATGAATAAATCTGAGGGTTGAAATTATAAATTCTTATCTTTGCCTTCAA
>ERZ825137.3375-NODE-3375-length-17191-cov-4.250175_pt1 | contig 17191 bp, 17 predicted proteins | sample MGYA00519873_ERZ825137 | MGnify/ENA primary metagenome ERZ825137 (study PRJEB31778, sample SAMEA3449190) | human gut metagenome | biome: human gut; feature: human-associated habitat; material: faeces | place: United Kingdom | collected 2010/2012 ...
GTCTGTACCATCCGGCAGCTTATGAATGGGCATGGCCGAACTGTTACCCTAATCTGTGTTACAGTTCAGCATACCATTTTCTTTTCGATTTGTATATGATATGATGGAGTTATTCGAAACGATGGGGGACTCTTATGCAATTGCGCGATTTTTTATCCTATGAGGAAATCTATATTCAATGCCATGACAGTCCGGATGCCGATGCGCTGGCTTCCGGCTATGGCCTGTACACCTATTTTCAAAATCATGGTATCAAAACCCATCTGATTTATACCGGAAGATTCCGTATCCGGAAGGCCAATCTGGTTCTGATGGTGGAGAAATTAAACATTCCGGTTGAATATGTGGAGGAAGGTACACTTCGTCTGACTGATGAACTTCTGCTTACCGTAGACAGCCAGTATGGAGCCGGCAACATCACCAAAATCCCGGCAGAGCATATCGGGATCATTGACCATCATCAGATGGAAGCCCGGAACCTTCCGGATTCTCTGATCTTAAGTGACTTTGGAAGCTGCTCGACAGTAGTCTGGAAGCTTCTTTGTGAAGAACAGTTCGATCCCAATGACTATCCTGATCTTGCAACTGCCCTTTATTACGGGCTCTACAGTGATACCCAGCAATTTACGGAAGTGCACAACCCGGCAGATAAGGATATGCACGATGCTTTAAAGTATCGTAACAGTGTCTTTTCCTTATTAAAAAACTCCAATATTTCCTCCTCAGAGCTGGAAATTGCCGCAATCGCCATTCTGCGTGCAGTACACAATAAAGAAAAACGCTATTCCCTCATCAAATCCGAACCCTGCGATCCCAACATCTTAGGTCTGATCAGTGACCTTTGTATTCAGGTTGACAGTGCCGATGTATGCGTCGTTTACAATGAACTTCCCGATGGAATAAAGTTCTCAGTCCGCAGCTGCACAAAAGAAACCAAGGCCTGTGATCTGGCTGCTTATCTTGCAGGGAAAATCGGTTCCGGCGGTGGTCATCTGGAAAAATCCGGCGGCTTTATTAACCGTTGGCTTTACGAGAGCAGATATGGTTCTTTGCTCACCGAGGATTATTTTTCCATCCAGGTTCAGAATTATCTCAACAGCTTCGATATTCTGGATGCCAGAACAAGCCACGTGGATCACTCCCGCATGAAGTCTTATCGTCGCAGACAACTTCCAGTCGGTTATGTCCAGCCTACGCAGCTTCTGCCTTCCAAGACGCCGATTACCATCCGTACAATCGAAGGTGATCTCGATCTGATCATCTCCGAGCAGACTTATATCATGATTGATCTTCAGGGAAAGGTATCCGTAAAATCCAAAGAAGATTTCCACGAACACTATCTGCCAACCAAAGACGCTTATCATCCAAAGGCTCTTTATCTGCCAACCATTAAAAACCGTCTGACCGGCACACAGCTCCGCTTATCCGGATACATCCACTCCTGTATTCCGCTGGAAAGCACCATCGTTCAGGCTTATCCGCTTGAAAGAGCCTGCAAGTTATTCCCTCTGTGTGATGAAGAAAAATATCTGCCCGGTAATATCGGTGACTATCTTGTTGCATTAAAGGCTCAGCCGGGTGACCTGTTTATTGTGGAAAAGGAAGTCTTTGAACAGACCTATGAATTAATTTAAGATAAAATAAAAAAGATCCAAAAGGATCTTTTTTAATAGCGAGAGAGAGACTTGAACTCTCAACCTCCCGGGTATGAACCGGACGCTCTAGCCAGTTGAGCCATCTCGCCATATTCATTATAAATGGGACCTATAGGGCTCGAACCTATGACCCTCTGCTTGTAAGGCAGATGCTCTCCCAGCTGAGCTAAGATCCCATGTATATGATGGAGCATAGCGGCTCAGATATTGATGGAAGCCATTGAATGTTTACATTCATAAGGCTGACATCGATAGATGAGACATTAGGCGGTGAATGCAGGATGACAAATCTCTGATTTGGCATACAGCATCCACGCCGCTATGCGACACCTTCTGTCGTCTCGCGACTGCTTTACTAAGATACCATTTTAGGTACAGGTTGTCAAGTTATTTTAAAAAGTTTTTTTAATTTTTTTATATCCCTCTCTAACCGTTCCGGATGCCACTGTACTCCATACACCGGAAGGAACTCATGCTGCAATCCTTCCACTACTCCATCCGGCGCATACTGTACATACCGGATTCCTCTTCCGGGAATACCAACCCCCTGGTGATGGGCACTGTTTACCAGCATATCCGATCCATACACTTCATAGAGGAAAGAGTTCACTTCATTCCTTGCCGGGTGCATCTGATCCTTTTCCCGGTAAGCATGATGAACCGCCGTCGGAAGATGCCTGAGCATATCCCCGCCAAAGGCAATATTAATGAGCTGCATCCCCTTGCAGATTCCAAACACCGGCTTCCGGTACTGACAGAATGCATTTAAAATTGCAAGCTGGATCCGGTCAAGCTCGGGCGTCAGCTTCTCCTGTCCCTTCCGGATCAGCTGCTGCTCCCATCTGCTGTACTGCCGGATCTCCGTTTCCGGAATAAGGAGCTGTCCGAACAGCTTCGGATCCACATCCCCACCTCCCGGTAAAAGCAATCCATCGTATTCATCCACATCCTTTACCTGTAATGACGTAACAAAATGCACCTGCATCGCTGCAAGTGCATTTTCGTAATTGGTTGTCTGTCCGGCTTCTCCGGCAATTAAAATTTTCTTCAAAGCAGTCCCTGCCCGCACACATTTCCTTATAACTTATGCACGCTGTTCCTCAATTATTCAAACGGACGGTCATAGACAAACTTAATCTGTTTTACTTCAATACCGTTCTGCGGGAAGTACAGGCGCATAATCGCATATTTCATGCCAAGATCCGCTTCTCTTGTCTGCGTTACCCACTGACCGTTTGTACCATTAAAGGTATATACCCCGCGCGGTGTTCCGGCAAAGGATAAGGTAACCGGAATCTGTGCCAGTTCTCCAAGATCGGACTTGGCCGTAAGCTCTGCCTTATAATATCCCAGCTGCTCAAGATCCAGTGCAAAGTCAATGCTGGTTCCCTTGGAAATTTCATGACCGGACAGGTCAATCACGACCTCCCTGTCCACCTTATAATAGGTCAGATCCCCGACACATTCCTCAAAGCCCTCTTCCGCTCCGAGAATCTCAATCGTATCTTCTTCATTCTGCATTCTCATAAAGGCATGTGTATTCATCATAAAGCGGCAGATATTCTTCGCACAGCGCTGTAATTCGCCAAGTGTCAGTGATCCGTCATGCAGAGACTCGACCGTATTATCGCCATGCTCATTTTTTTCCGAATCCGGACATACCATATAAAGATCATTCTGTGCCTTTACCATTGTTGCAAAATCGGTCTTTGCAGGCTTATCCCCTTCCCTGCAGACATAAGCCCACCAGTCGGTCATGACCACGCCTTCAAAGCCCCACTGCTTCCGCAGGATATCCGTAACCAGATCATAGTTACTGGAGGTCCAGATACCATTCACCGGTCCATAGGTTGTCATGACTGCATCTGCTTTTGCTTCCTTCACTGCAATTTCAAATCCTCTTAAATAGATCTCACGCAGCGCACGCTCGGATATGATACTGTTGGAGGTATGGCGCCTCGTTTCCTGATTGTTTCCGCAGAAATGCTTCAAAGAGCCGGTCATCCCTGCACTCTTTAAGCCCCGTACCTGCGCCGCTGCCATCTTACCGGTAAGCAGCGGATCCTCCGAAAAATATTCAAAGTTACGTCCGTTTAACGGGTGCCTGTGGATATTCATACCGGGTCCTAACAGGATATCCACACGGTTCTTGATCATTTCCACCGCCGTGAATGCATAAAGCTCTTCATTTAACTGTGTATTGAAGGTGCAGGCAAGCAGTGTTCCGTTTGGAAGGCTGAACGCTTTCATTCCACTGTCAAGACGCATGCCGGACGGGCCATCATCGCAGCAGCCACACGGAATACCTTTTTCAAGAAGGGACTTCGTAACACCGCCGAATGCTGCTGCCGTTCCGGCCGTTACCTTCGGGCTTCCCATTCCTTCTCCACGTACGATGCTGGCAAGCTCTTCCTCCGTGAGCTGCGCAACAAACTCGTCAAGCGTTGCTTTTCCTGCCTTGACATCCGCAAGCTTTATGCCGCGGTCTCCGGTGATTTCGCAACCTTCCGGAAGCTCTGCGTTTCTCTTTTCCTCAGGAGAAACCACCCGTAACGGAACCTCTTCCATCGCAATCTTATAAACACCTGCAGCTTCTGCGTGTTCATTGGCCGCGGTCATCTTCATCCGCTTAAAAGCGGTTGTCGGAGCTAACGCATTGCGGCACTCCTCTACGATCTGCAGCTCATCCAAAGTAAAGGAACCTACTTCATAGGCATCACGCACATTGCCACCTGCATAAATGGTATATTCTCCGGCTTCCAGAACCCATCCGGTCGGCATTTCCGCGGTACTTACCTCATTATAGGAGGCAAACACCGATGTCGGAATTGCAAATGTAAGCGTCTCACACTCGCCCGGCATTAACTCCTTCGTCTTCTTAAAATCAATCAGAACTCTTGCAGGCTTGCCAAGCTTTCCCAAAGGAGCCTTTGCATAAACCTGAACGACTTCTTTTCCTGCTACGGAACCGGTATTTGTCACCTTCATCACAAAGGACACCTGATTTTCCGCATAGGAAAATCCCCCCGCTTCCATCGAAAACGTGGTATAAGAAAGTCCGAAACCAAACGGGTACAATACTTTGCTCTTTGCTGCTGATTCAAAATACCGGTATCCTACATAAATATCCTCCACATAAAGGTTCTGTTCCAGACCTCCAAAATAAGGATCGGCCGGATAATCGGACATCTGTGCCGCAATCGTATCCGAAAGTCGGCCGGACGGACACACCTTGCCGGTAAGGACATCAACCGTTCCAAGGCCGCCGATCATTCCTCCCTGCCACACATACATCACCGCATCCGGACGATATTGATCCATAAAGCTCATATCCATGATGTTACCGGTGTTTAACAGCACAATCATCTTTGCAAAGCTCTTCCGTACCTTTTGAAGCATGTCCTCTTCGATGGAGGTCAGACAGTACGCGCCCTCCAACATTTTGTTGTCCTTATCCTCACCGGCCGTTCTTGCCAGAATGACAATCGCGTATTCGTTCTTTTCGGCAGCCTCTTCGACCAATGCCTCATTCAGTTCCATTTCTTCCTGCGACCAGGGTTCATTTCCCCAGCCGACGCCTTCATCAAACGGATGATCCTTCTCCCACTCGCGGTATACACCCACTAACGGCTCATATACCTGTACGTCTTCGCTCTCCTCGAGCGCCTCCAGGATACCGGTCACCTTATTTACATTCACCATACCGCCTGATCCGGTACCGCTCTTATAATAATGAAGCTGCATTCTGCCAAATACAGCAACATGGCTTCCCTTCGGCAGAGGAAGCACATGATTCTGATTCAGCAAAAGCACCTGTCCTTCCGCAACCGCCTGGCGGGCCTTTGCTGTATACTTTTCAAAATCCAATACTCTGCTGCTCATAACACCCTCCTGTTATTTCAATTTTATAGTTATATCCTATCCCATTTCTCTTTGGTCTTCTATTATGTTATTAACCAGTTTATAGGTCGATATTGACATTTATTTATTATTATTGCAATATTTAAATAGAGAATATGGGTTGATTTTAAATTATAGTTACGATCATTTAAAATCATAAATCTCCTGCCTGCCACGAATTGACTGTTTACTATTTAAGTCACTCAGAATATAAAACGACCACCTACGAAAGGATATCGTGAAATGACTTCCTACTCCCATGAAATTATCAGTGATGATACCCGTCTGCGTCTGCATTTTGCCGTAATCAAGGACAGCCGTTTTTACTCTCCCATGCACTGGCATGGACATCTGGAAATTATTTATCCACTGAAAGGTTATATGACCGCATTCATCAATGAGCAGAAGTATACCCTTTCCCAGCATGATATTCTGATCGTGAATCCACATGAACTGCATTCCACCAGAACACATGGCGGGGTGGATTATCTGCTGCTCCAGATTCCGACGGAAGACTTAAGCCGTGTTCTTGATCACGCCTCCTCCCTGCACGTTAAGGAATATTTTCCTTCCATTATCGGAAGTACCTCTTTGCAGAAAATGCGTAATTACCTGCAGGAATTATGCGATACCTATGAGAATCCACATCCCGGATACCTTCTTCATTTTTCATCTGTACTGTATGAATTTCTGTATGAATTATACGGAAACCACTCCGAAGTCTTAAGTCCGGAGGTCAAAGAAAAGGAAAAGAAAAACTTCGAACGCATGGATGAAATTCTCCAATACATTCGAAGTCATTATCAGGAAAATATTACCCTGCATGATGCAGCATCCGCTCTTCATGTGAGCCATGAATACTTCTGCCGTCTGTTCAGAAAACACACCGGGCAGACCTTTCTGTCCTACCTCAACGCAGTGCGTACCATGCACTTCCATGAAGATCTGCTGCGTACCGGTGCAAGCATTACCGAACTGTTACAACGACATGGCATCCAGAACTACAAGGTATTTTTAAGAGATTTCAAGGCCACCTATGGCTGCTCTCCTGCGGAGCTGCGCAAAACAAAGTAAGTCTCTTCCCTTGCTTCCCTAAGTCCATCGGTTGTGTCATGATCTGTGAGCGGAATTGCTGACAGTCCTTTCTGTCTGGCACAAATTACCAATTCTTCCGGTGTATAGGATCCATCAGAATATATGGAATGCATATGCAAATCAATGTTATTCTTCATCGAATCTCCCTTGTGCATCAATTCAAAATATGAATTCTTTATCGCTTCATTAGAAAGAACCACCGCACATAATGCGGCAGTTCTTCCTGTAATTCCACTTACAGCTTCCTATACAATTCCCGTCACGATCAGTGTACTTACCCCGGGAGTTGCTGTCCATGCTCCGGTTGCCGCATCCTGCGTAAAGGACGCTGCCGGTACAGTCACCTGACCGCTTTGGGTGACAAGCTCTCCGATTGTTTCGTTATAAGAATAATTGGCAGGCTCTGCCCATGTCGTTCCATTAAAGGATACCGCAATATTGGACAGAACCGGATCAAACGTATCGGTTACCACAACACCGGTAGTTGGCGTTGCTGCCGTATTTCCGGTATTCTGGATAAGGAACGTATAGGTCAGTGCTCCGTTTTCCGTAACAGGCACAGGGCTGACCGATTTCGTAATGGTAAGCTGCGGACCGGATTGAGCCGTTATGCTTTCCTGTGCAGTAACCGGTGTGATTCCGCCTCCGGAAACGGTCACGGTATTTCCAATCGTGGATTCGGCCGCAAGCGGAGCAAATTCGTTAAGGGCAGCTTCATATACAACGGTTGCATTTCCTCCTGCCGGTACGCTGATACCGTTGATTGTAAAGGGAGGACCTGCATTTACTGCAGGTGCTGCCTGCAATACGCCATTCGTGTAATATCGTACCGTATCCGCCACGTAAGTCAGCGGCACCACTGTACCGGTACCAAATGCATAAGCACCCAGATCATCGGATAACGTAAGTCCCGTCATCGCAATGTTTCCGGAATTCACGATACTGATCACATACGTGATATGATCATTCTGTCCGTAGGTAGTACGGACTGCTGTCTTTGTCGCAGACAGTACCTCAAGGATTTCTCCTACCGCAATGTTGGAATTGGCAACAGCATTTCCATAACGAAGCTGTGCCTGATTCGTAAATCGAGCCATATTCTGCATCCCTTCGTAACTGTTTTAAACGCCACAGTTACATCCTTTCATTTTATTCGGGTATGCTTTATCATATGACAAAAAAATAAATCATGTGCGGTTTATTACACTTCTGTTCCCAAAGTGTTGAAAGAAATCTTATTCCTTATCGTATCCCATAAATCACGGCTGCGGACAGCACAATCTGGATAATGGCAAAGCGGAACACGGTCTGGGTATTGGACCAGCCGCTCACCTTGCGGACATGGTCATGCAGCGGTGTCCGGATGTTCTTCATAATGTGGATCCTGCACACACGGATCAGGGTAACCTTCACAAGTCCCAGTCCTCCATCCAGAATAAGGACAAGTGCAACCGGAATATACAGAAGCGGCGAGCCGCTCTTCAATGCTGCAATACTGATAAAAATACCCATCGCACGGGATCCGGCATCCCCCATCATGAGCTTACTCGGCGTTGCATTATACCACAGATATCCCAAAATACAGCTCATAAACACGAGAATCACAAAGGAAAAATCTCCCTGTGCACTAAGCTGCTTGTCCAGAATATAAAAAGTGCCAAGCGTGATAAGTGCCAGTGTTCCCGATAATCCATCCACACCGTCTGCACAGTTCGTCACATTGATGGATGCCCATACCAGAATCACAATCAGAATGCCAAATACAAGCTCCGGAATGGCAACCGTCTTATGAAGAAACGCCAGGTAAATTTCGTTGGAATTAAAGTTCAGGTAAGTAACTGCCACAATGATTGCAATCACGAGATCCAGAATGCCCTTCTTCCATTCTCCCCACGGCTTTTCCGACGCATCATCCATATATCCGGTAATCATTTCCGCGGCAACCAGTATCAGATAGATGATCGTCTCCGTACTCAGCGGGACAAACAAAAACGCGGCAATCGTAAATACTACTACAAAAATAAGTCCGGCGCCTCTCGGCTTTCCTGCGGACAGCTTGCCATCGTGTGCAAACGCTCTCCCTCCGTCCTTCGGCAAACGGTCACAAAATATTGCCGTGAACACAATCGTTCCCGCAAACGCGATCAAAAGTCCGATTGCTGCAAGGATCGCTTCATTTCTCCCCATCAGATAAGATATCATAACGAAACCTCTTTCCTACTACAATATTATATACAGATCGTAACTATTCCTGATTGATCTGATAACTGCTCAGTCAATTCCCAATGCCTTTTTGGCAAGATGATCTGCCAGATCATTATAATGATCCCCGGAATGTCCGGTCACCTTCTGAAAGCGGATGGAAACCTCCTTTGAGGCTTCCTCATAAAATGCTTTATAGACTTTCGTACCTTCTTTATTGGTCTTCCAGTCCCCAAGACACCACTTTGCAATGCCCTCGTAATCATGGTAAATCGTAATCGCCGGGATATGGTGCTCCATTGCATACCGCATGGCAGCCTCAGCACCCTTAATCTCTCCTGCCACATTGTGCATCGTGGCAAGCTCATCATCCCGGTAGGATTCACAGAAGGTCTGCTCGCCTTCCTTCAAGAGAACAACCATGCCATAGGAAAACTCTTTCGTTACCTTATTATAGCTTCCATCTACATAGATCGGAACGGTGTCCGTCACTTCTTCTGCAACGGCTCCGCCCTTCATATATGCCTCCGCTTCTTCCAGCGTTTTAAAGCTCTTATATTCTGCACCGGAATAACCATGGACATTCTTCTTACATTCTTCCCATGTACGGAAAATTCCGGTCACCGTACCCTTCCGCACAGCATAATACTTTCCTGCCATGCATTACATCCTTTCCGGTGCACTAAAGCCCAGCACATCAATACATGCCTCCAGAATTTCCTTTGTCAGGATCAGAAGTCCAAGCCAGCCGCGTTTCTTTGTCTCATCCTCTTCTGCAAGAATCCGGTTTTCATGGTAAAAACGATTCAATGCATTGGCAAGATCATAAATGTAGGCACAGATCTTGTGCGGTGCAACCTCATCATATGCATTTTCCATCATGGCATTGAAACGAGCGATCGTCATCATCAATGCCTTCTGGGAATCCGTATCTGCCTCTTTTAACGTCAAATTTGTAAGATCCTCTCCCTGTTCCTTTGCTTTCGCAAGAATGGATTTGATCCGGACGATGGTATAAAGAATGTACGGACCGGTATCTCCTTCAAAGGAGGTGAACTTATCAATATCAAAAATATAATCCTTGGAAGCCTGATTGGACAGATCTCCGTATTTGATTGCAGAAAGTGCAATGATCTTTGCGGTATTTCTGGCCTCTTCCTCGTCTACTTCACGGCTTTCCACGATCTTCTGATACATCTTCTCATTGATTTCATTGATCAGCATTTCAAGACGCATCACGCCGCCGTCACGGGTCTTGAACGCATGTCCGTCCGCACCGTTTACCGTACCGAAGCCGATATGCACAAGCTCGGTATCTTCATCCACCAGTTTGGTCTTGCGTGCGCAGCGGAAAACCTGCTCAAAATATAGATCCTGCCGCTTGTCCGTCAGATAGATCATCTGATCCGGATGATACTCACGCATTCTCTCCATAATGGTCGCCAGATCTGTCGTATTATATAAGGAAGCACCGTCTGATTTCAGAATCATACAGGGCGGAATTTCCTTAGTATCGGTATCTTCCTTAACGTCCACAACCAGAGCGCCATCGCTGATATATGCATAGCCCTCCTTCTTCATGTAATCCACCATGCCCGGGATCACATCATGCACATCACTTTCACCCTTCCAAAGGTCAAAGGTTACATTCAGGTTATCGTAATTACGCTTCATATCCGCAACGGAAATTTTGATAATCTGTTTCCACAAAGCACGATACCCCTTCACTCCGCTCTGGAGCTTAAAGGTTGCTTCCATTGCTTTTTCTTTATATGCCGGATCTTCCTTGGACTTCCTGCTTGCAGTAGGATAAATCTCCTCAAGCTCCGTAACCGTCACCGGTGCTTCCTCCGGATATTCGCCGTCAAAGCTTTCATCAAAATATACAAGATCCGGGTAACGCTCCTTCATCTCAGTGATGACCAGTCCCATCTGCAGGCCCCAGTCTCCCATGTGAATGTCACCGATCACCTTGTGTCCGATGTAACGGGCAATTCTCTTCACACTTTCACCAATAACTGCAGAACGGAGATGTCCGACATGAAGCGGCTTTGCCACGTTCGGTCCGCCGTAATCCACAATAATTGTCTTCTGTTTCTCAGGAACTTCCAGGCCGAACTTCTCTTCCTTCTCCATCTGTGTCAGATAGTCTGCCAGAAAGCTTCCCTTAATCTTTAAATTCAAAAAGCCGGGAGCAACTGCCTGTACCTCTGCAAAAACCCTGCTGTCCGTACACTTGCCTGCGACGTCGTTCGCAATCATGATCGGTGCTTTCTTATAGAGCTTCGCACCTGCCATTGCCCCGTTACACTGATATTCACAAAGATCCGGGCGGTTCGATACGGTTACCTTTCCCAGTTCCCTGTCATACCCGGCTGCTTCAAATGCCTGTTTCATTTCGTTTGAAATTAAGTCCAAAAATTTTTCCATTATGATATACCTTTCCCATTTTCTCTGAGATTATAACGATTCAAGTATAACGGTTCAAATACAACTATTCAAGTCTATTTTCTATTACTGTTCACTCGTACCTCGTTCCAGTAACAGATTCGCAGGCTCATTTGAAGTTTTGCTTCGCAAAAGGAGCCTGCTCACTCCTGAACAAGCTTCACTAGACTCACCTTCGGTTTGCCAAGTGAACTTGTATGGTTCGCACTAAGCTCGAAATAACCTCGCTAAGTGCTCTACTCAAATCATGTTCTTACGCAGCCCGACAGCAAGTGTCTGGCTGCTGTGTGAACTGTAACCGTTTTCCCTCTCTGCTTTAGAAAAAATGCAGCCACAGTAATCCTGTCGGTACAGATCGTATTCCTTCGACAATTCCACCGATCTTTTATAGCCGTTTTTCTTCTTAAAATCGGATGGCAGAAAGGGAACCTCCAGTTCCTCCGAAAGCTGCTGCCCGATCTCATTAATTTTGGCTGCATTCTTAAGCGGACTGATGGTTAATGTCGTAGTAAAATAATCCGCCTCTGCTTTCTTCGCCTGCAGCGCTGTTTCACGAAGCCGCATCTCATAACAGCGGAAACACCGCTCGCCACCCTCCGGACACTTTTCATATCCCCTGCTCATCGCAAAGAACTGTTCCGGCACATAATCCCCTTCCACAATCTCAATCGGATAGGCATCCCCCATTGCATTGAAAATTCCAATGAGGCGCTTCTGCTCGATGACACGCTTACGGTACTCGGCATCCTCCGTGATATTCGGATTGTAATAAAAAACGGTAATAGAAAAAAAGGAACGCAGATACTCCAAAACATAACTGCTGCAGGGCGCACAGCAGCTATGCAGGAATAAATGCTTTCCTTTTGTTTCCGGTTGTTCTAATAAATGATCTAATTGTCTGGCATAATTTACGTTATTCATAAGATGATTTTACCATAAATCATCTGCCATTTGTAGTCTCTTTCTGTGGGTTCTGCGATCTGCGGTATTTATAAACTATTTAACCTTTTACAGCCCCCTGTGTCAGACCATCGACAATGTTATTGGAGAAACAGCAATATACAACGACCGTAGGAATAATCGCAAGTACAATGGCTGCAAACATCTGACAGTAATTGGTATTATATGGTCCGACAAACTTTGTCAGGGAAACCGGAAGGGTTTTCTTGGCTTCCTTTGAAATAAATACCATGGCAAGAAGCAGTTCATTCCAGTTAGCCACAAAGGACATCAGACCTGTCACCATGAATCCGGTCTTGGCAAGCGGCAGAGCCACATGCGTAAACATCCGGTACACAGAACACCCGTCAATGCAGGCCGCTTCAAACAATTCCCTCGGGATTCCCGCAAAGAATCCCACCAGTATGTAAATTGTAATCGGAAGCGAAAATGTAATGTAAGGAATTATAATTCCCAATAAAGTATTACTGAGTCCGATTTTGGAAAACTGGATAAACAGCGGAATCAATACGCAATGCACCGGGATCATCATACCAATCAGAAAATAAGTCATGGTAAGCTTTGATAATTTCCAGCGCAGAATGGCAATCGCATAAGCTGCCATGGAACCAAACAGCATGGATAATACCAGTGTGATGGAACATACAATAAAGGAATTCAATGTTGCCTTTCCAAGGTTACCCATCGTCCATGCAAATTCATAGTTCTCAAACATCGGCCGATCAGGCAGTGCCCACGGAGAAATCATCAACACCGCATCGTCCTTCAATGAGGTGATTACCACCCAGATCAACGGAACCAGATAAATTAAAGCCAATAACACAAGAAATATGTAAATAAATACCTTGATAACTTTCGACTTCGTACTCATTCATCAGCCCTCCTACATTTCATAGTTATCTACTTTAACAAACTTGTTAATGAACACAGTAACCACCAGACACATTACAAGTAATACAACACCAATGGCCGAGCCATAACCAAGCTTATTGTACTTAAATGCCTGATCATACAGATGCGTTGCCAGCACATGTGCCCTGTTGCCAAGGAAGCCTTCCGGAATCATGTTATAAACAAGATCAAAGAACTTTAAGGATCCGATTGCATTTAAGGACATTGCCGTCGCAACCATCGGCCGGATGAGCGGCAATGTAATTCTGGTAAAGGCCTGTGTCTTGGTTGCTCCATCAATATAGGCAGCTTCATAAATATCGTTACTGATACCGGAAATCTGCGCCATATAAAGCATCATGGACTGGCCAACATACTGCCATAAGGCAACTACCGAAATCACAATAATCGGAAGTATAATATATCCATCTGTATTAAAAAGCCACTGAGGCCCCTCCGTACAATCCTTAATCAAACCAAGGGAAGCCATAATCTGATTGATACCAAGCTTTGGTGTAAATACAAACATCCACATCAGACCAAGTGCCGCAGATGAAAGAACACACGGCAGATAATAAATATTTTTAAACAGGTTCCGTCCTTTTTTGATATTGGTTAGTAATGCCGCAAGAACCAGACCCAGAATCAGCTGTGACACACAGGAGAAAATCATAAAGAAAATGGAGTTCCGAAGTGCGTACCGCATCGTTTTATCCTTGGTAAACAACAGAATATAATTTTTTAATCCGGTAAATTTAATCGGATAATTTACTTTGTAGTCACAGAAAGAAAAATAAACCGCCCGGCAGATTGGATAAAACAGCACTGCCGTAAAAAGAATAAATGCCGGTGCAATAAATAAAATAATTGCTTTCTTGTTTCGTAGTAATTTGTCCATAACCCCATTCCTTTCTTTATGTACTAATCATATCCACCGGATATGAATTGCCAACCTTATGCATATCCCCTACGCTTCCCCATTGCTGACCTTTCTATAAAGGACTTTATAAATCATTTTCACACAACGAATCACATTTCCTTCCAAAAGTTCCCTATAGAAAGGTCAGCACCCTCTTGGGGTGCTGGCCAAAAGTAATTTCATCTAAAACTTACCAGACATTCATCTCGTAATAATCCTGAATAGGCTGTAAAGCAGTTTCGGGATCTTCACCCTTGAAAATTTCTACAAAACAGTTATCAAATGTAGAACCGGCTTCGGTATCTGCAAGAGATTCATTGTAGAATCCAAATGTAGAGGAAGCATTCTTGAATACATCCATAACATAAGCAAGTTCCGGAGGCGCAACGTTTTCATCATATTCAACGGATGTTACCGGGATCTTACCACCAACTTCTGCGGTATATTTCTGCGCAGTGTCATCTGTAAAGTACTTCATAAGCGCGATAGCAGCTTCCGGATACTTGGTGGATGCACTCATGCAAAGGGAATCAGACTTTGCAATCACTCTGTTTGCATCCGGATTACCACCGGTAACTGCAGGGAATGCAAACACACCAACCTTATCCGCAAAGCCTTCTGCGCAGGAACCATTGATCTGTCCGATTGCCCAGGAACCCTGAATCAGGATTGCTGCTTCTTCATTATAAAACGCTGCAGTAGCAATATCATTATCATCACCGGCTGCGGTCTTCTGGAAATATTTGGAAAGCTCCTGAATCTGCTTTCCTGCGTTGATCACCTTTTCATCCTTCCAATCGGTCTTATGATCTGCAATATCGCTCAGAACCAGACCATTTCTGTCACACAGATAGCCGGCTACCATGGATAAGCACCATGCTGTACCTGCGGAAATAGTAATTGGTGTATAACCTGCATCCTGCAGTTTCTGACAGCTGGTCAGCAATTCATCAAATGTCTTGGGCACTTCTGCGCCTGCCTTCTCAAACATCTCTGTGTTATAGAATACACAGGCAGCTGCAATATTAAGCGGAACGGCATAAATACCATCTGAATATGTACCACCTGCAAATACAGCATCTGATGTAAATGTATCTTTCCATCCGTCTGCCAGATAATCATCCAGCTTTGCAGCAACGCCTGTCAAAGCATAATCATTTAAATTAGCTCCCGGAGAAGCGATAAATACATCCGGTGTCTCGCCGGCTGCCACAAGAGCATTCAGCTTCGTATAGTATTCTTCCAGATTGGTTGTGATCGGAGTTACATGATATTTTCCTTCATAATCCTTGTTAAATCTGTCAATGGTTTCTTTATAACCAATTGAGATCAGATCCTCTGTTGCATTCAAATCATCCCAGAACATCCAGGTGATTTCCTGGACCTCACCGGAATCTGCAGAGGCAGAATCTGTTGAAGCAGAACTGCTTGTGGAGCCTGCGGAAGTATCTGCAGTAGAGCTTCCACATCCTGCAAGACAGGACAGAACCATCGCTGCTGATAAAACCGTCGCTAATACGCGTTTCAATTTCATAACTATTTCCTCCTTTATATGTTTCCCCCTCATTTACGGAACGGGTAATGTTGATAAACAAACTATAACAAACCCATATCCTGACAGCATTATAATAATTGCTTAATGATTATTAATTCTTGCTTTTTTATTGACCTTTAATTTGTATGGTTTTATGATATTATCTGTAAGAACCAGTTTGAATTGTATGTTATTTGCATATTTTTCAAATATTTTACACATCTTTTATATGCAATTTGTCTTTCGACTAAATTAATTAATTTTTTAGCTGATTTTTAACACGTGAGCAGAATAGCAATTACTGGTATTACAACACTTAAAATTTGTGCTCTGTTACTGATACCATTTTTTCATTTGCCAGAACATGCAGAGGGGAATGTATGGGAAAGGAAATCTTATGATTGAAACTTTAGAGGGGATTCGGGAAATAGCAAATTTCAAAGAGGGAATGCATCTTTGTCTATATGACAATGATAACGTGGAAGATTATCCACCGCACTGGCATGCCCCCATTGAAATTATTATGCCAATTGAAAATACCTATCGGGCAGTCTGCAATAATGTAGAATATATGGTTTATCCCGATCAGATTCTTCTGATTAATTCCGGCGTTATCCATTCCCTGTTTGCGCCTCCCTCCGGGCGGCGCCTGATCTTCCAGGCAGATTATACTCTCCTTCACCAGACCCGCGATATCTCCAATGTGTTAGCTACTCTTCCTTCCACCATGCTGATTACTCCCGAAAGCAACGAAACTGCCCATCAGCAGATCCGGATGCTTCTGTTGCAGATTCGTGACGAATATGCTTTGGGCAATTCTATGTTCGAAGCTGCAATCCATGCAAAGCTCATCGAAATTTTCGTGTGGCTCGGACGGGAACAGTCTCTCTGCCCCAAAAGCTCCGGTACAGGTAATAACACCTACAAGAAATATATGGAAAAATTTTTGGGAATATGTGATTATATCAGCGAACACTGTACAGAAAACATCACTCTTGAAGAGGCTGCAAAAAGAGCCGGCTTCAGTAAATACCACTTCAGCCGGCTCTTTAAATACTTTACCAATGTTTCTTTTTATAAATACGTAAACAGGAAGCGCATCAGTTATGCGGAAAATCTGTTGATCAATCCAGAGCTGACGGTTACGGAGGTTTCTTCCTTATCCGGCTTTGACAGCCTTTCTTCCTTCATCCGGATGTTTAAAATCATCAAAGGCTGTACTCCGACTGACTTCCGCAGCATGCATAAACTGTGATACCTCTGATTTCCATCATCAATTACTTGCTGAGAGGACTTTTACGATAAATGATGTCATCACGGGAAGGACCGTTCGATACCATCGTGATCGGATAACCGATCTGCTCCTCTACGAACTCGATATATTTACGACAGTTCTCCGGAAGCTCCTCATAATTCCTGATACCGCGGATATCACACTTCCACCCGGGTAAGGTCTTTAATACCGGCTTTGCCTTCTCAAGCTTCCAGGTTACCGGGAAGTCAGTCGTAACCTCACCGTCAATATCATATCCGACGCAAACCGGGATCTCATCGAGATATCCCAGAACATCCAGTACGGTAAATGCC
>ERZ825137.3384-NODE-3384-length-17169-cov-5.287718_pt1 | contig 17169 bp, 21 predicted proteins | sample MGYA00519873_ERZ825137 | MGnify/ENA primary metagenome ERZ825137 (study PRJEB31778, sample SAMEA3449190) | human gut metagenome | biome: human gut; feature: human-associated habitat; material: faeces | place: United Kingdom | collected 2010/2012 ...
ATTACACACACCATTCTTTATTGCACACTTATTATATTTAAATTATACAATTTATTTGTTGTAGAGTAAATATTTTACTAACTTAATTTATCATCACTTTTATTCAAATACATCTATTTTACATTCAATTGAATCTTCAATATTACTATCATAGCTAATCATTATAGATTCTTTTATAGAACTATTGCTTGAAATAATAAATTCTTGATCATTATTTAGTATTTCTATTATTCCATTTTTACTTAAACAATTTAAATACACTTTTTGATCATTAAAATCATTATTAAATAATTCAAAATTAATTATATTTTCATAAGTTAATTTAGTCGAAGGTATATAAAAAGTATTTCTAGAAGTTAAATATGTATCATTATAAATATCTTTATTATTTAAATATAAACTTTTAAAATATACATTTCCATATAAATCATTTTGAGTAGCTTCACTCATAAGAATCGAACTTAAACCTATAAATCCAATTGTTGTTAAACTTATAGCTATAAATAATAAAACTTTATTTTTCATATAATCACCTTTAGATTAATTATAATTAATTTAAAGAAAATAAAATGTAGAAAAAAAGGATAGTTTTAGCTATCCTTAAGAAAATGTTTTGATAAAGATTTATCTTTATTATTTAAATAATAATCTGTATTAGTTAATACATATATAAGTTCTTTATTACTTTTAAAATCATATTTTATCTTTTTATCGTTTGCTTTTATCTCTTTTACTATTCTAATTAAATAATCAAGGGCAACCATTATTTGAGCTCCAACTGTAATTGATGCTCCAAATAAAACGATTATATCTTCATAAGTAACAAATATATTTAACCAATTTTTTAAAAAATTTATTTGAATAAAATTCATTAAATTATATTTAAATATTGAAATCATATCTATTATAATCGCTAAACCTAAAACCCACATCTTTGCTCTTCCAAGCAATGATGATTTAGTGTATGCACCTTTAAATGCTGCAAATATATTAATTCCAGCAATTATAAGTTCCATCATTAAAACTAAGTAAAATGATTTATAATAAGCAGCAATTACTAAAATTATAGCAATACCAAATAGTTTATCAGCAAAACAATCTAATATACTTCCAAGTAAAGTTGATACTTTAAACTTTCTTGCTAAAAAACCATCTAAAAAATCAGTTAATAAAATACATATTACAAATATAAGTATCCATAAAGGGGAAAAAGATTTCCATATTATAGGTAAAACAAAAGTAGCAATTAAACGTATAATCGTAAGTATATTTACAAATATTTTCATAGTTAGTCTCCATTAATTATAATTTATTTCGTATCCATTATTAAAAACAACTTTAGTAATTTTTTCATTTTCTACATAAACTGTTAAATCATTATATTTATAAATATTATTATTATTTTCAGTTGTTTTTATAGATTTATTATTTAATAAATATTTTATTAATTCAGTTGGATTTAAATAACTTGCATCATCTATTAAATCACTTAAAGTTTCAATTCCATTATTTATTTCATATATTTTATTATCTTTTATAATTACTTTTTTTATTTCAGAACTTTGTTCTTTATACCCACTTATAGTTTCATCAATATCTAAATTTAATTTAATATCACCAATTATAACAATTTCTTTTTTTAATAAAGAAAGATTATTAATAATATCATAATAATTTTTACTAATAGTTTCAGTAGTAGTTGTTGTTAAAGTATTATTATTATCTTTTTTACTATAATTAGAAATTGAAATTACTATAACAAATATAATTATAAAAATAAAATATAAGGCTAATTTTAAAACTATTTTTACTCCAGGAACTGTTTTATAATTTCTTATTAAAACATCTAAGAAGTTTTCCATCTTCTCTTCATTATTGTTTTTTTTATTTTTTTTCATATTAATCAACCTTTTTATTTAATAAACTTGTTTTATCAAAACCATTAAAGAAATCTTTTACACTCATTTCTTTTTTACCGGATGGTTTTATTCTTTTTATATAAACAATACCATCTTTAGCAGTAATGCCAAAAGAGTCTTTATTAACTTCAACAATAATACCTATTTTAGATACATCACATTTTTTTATTTCAACTTCACTTATCTTATATTCAGTATCATCAATATTTATAAATGCATAAGGTTCAGGAGAAAAAGCTCGTACTTGATTTTTTATGTTTTCAACTGAGTTATTAAAATCAATATGTTCATCTTCTCTTTTTAACATCCCAACATATGTTGCTTCTTCATTATCTTGAGGAATATCAAAATTTTCACCTTCAAAGATTTTAGGTAAAGTATCGATTAATAGATTCGCCCCAAGAAGACTTAGTTTATTAGAGAGACTTAAAGAATTATCATTATCTTCAATTTCTATACTTCTAGACATAATAATATTTCCAGTATCAATACCTTCATCCATATACATAATGGTAATTCCTGTTTCTTTTTCGCCATTTAAAATACTTGCAACAATTGGACTTGCTCCTCTATATTTAGGTAATAAAGATGCATGAACATTTATACAACCATAACTTGGATAATCAAGAACTACTTTTGGAACAATTGAACCATAAGCACATGTAATAATAATATCTGGTTTTTTATTTAGAATATATTCATAGTCTTCTTTTAATTTATTAGGTTTATAAACTTCTATATTATGTTCATGAGCATATATAGCAACAGGAGATTCTGTTAATACTTTTTTTCTTCCAACATATGCATCTTTTTTTGTTACAACTAACACTACATTTGTGTTTTCAATTAATTTTTCTAATACAGGAACTGAAAAATCAGGAGTTCCCATAAATACAACACGTTTATCTTTCATAGATTTATCACCACCATAATTGTATCAAATGTACGTATTTTAAACAACATTTGTTTATGAAAAAAACTTGTGAAATTCACAAGTTTTAAAAGTAATTATGAAATTCTAAATGCTGGAGAAACGCCAACTGCGTCATTAGCATCATATATGACCCAATCACCATCACATTGAATAACTTCGGTCGTACTAGTGGATGCTGCTGAACGTAGCCAAAATGGTTTTGGCAACCCCTGATGTCGTTTGGATGCATTATCATATTCTTCAGCTGTTACTCCCTGATTTTTGTAATAATCTAACTGTTTTGAGGTTCCGTATGATGTATCCATTTTAGCATAACCCAAAGATTCATAATTTCCATAAATTTCTTCACTTGATAATAAATATAATTTATCATATGTTTTAAAATTTGTTTCGCCTGATGTATTTCCGTGTCCAGATATTACTTTTGTTGAAGTTATAACACTTTGTAATTCACTTGGTAGTGCATTATATATTGTTCCATTTATATATGTACGTAGTTCTGAATCTTTCCATCCTCCTACATTTGTATCTGTACTATTGAATTTTTGTTTTGTTATTATATCTACAAATTCTACTACAAATCCACATGCTGTTTCACTTGTTTCTCCGTTCGTACATTCACTTTTATTTGCTATTCTTACTGTATGTGTTCCTAAAGAGCCTAAATCTACTTCCTTTGTATCTCCCACATTATATTTACTTACGTTTCCTGTTTGTACTGCTTTTTGGATTGTTTTCCATGAATCACTTGTAAACGATACTGGATCTGGAATATTTTCTTTTCCTATTGTATCTCTTTCTACTGCATTGAACTCTAACTTACATGTATATTCTTCTGTAATACTTTCTGTTGATGTTTTATCAAGTGTAATTGTTAATGTTCCGTTTACACTTTCTTTTGCTTTAACCACTGTTGCATCATTTTCTAATTTATTTTTGATACTTGTGTATTTTGCTGTTGTTCCAGTTTTTGGTACACATGTAACTGTTACATTTGCATCATAATTACTTGAATTATTTGTTACTTCATATGTTAGTATACTTGTTTGATTTAATGTTTTTAATTCTGATGTTTCAAATGTAATTATTTTCTTTGTATCATCTACTGCTGTTGAATATACATCATTTCCATCTATACTTGCAGCTGTGAAGATTACACTGAAATCTTCATTGTTTTCGCTTACCTTAGCATTTCCGTTTATTATTAGAGTTGTTGATATTGCTGCAAATCCAATACTCATTAGTAATATTGCTACTATAAGCATACTTTTCTTCTTCATATTTTTTCCTACTTTCTACTATTTTATTTTATAGTACCCAACCCCGATTTTCAAGTCAATTTGGCTGGTTTACACAAGTTTTGTAAAATTTTGGTTGAAAAACAAAAAAAGACACATCTGTGTCTTATGAAAATTGTTGTAAAATTGATAAAACTAGAAGAATCATAACTCCTGCTCCTGTACATACTAGCATTCGCATTGTTTTACTTTCCATTTTATCAAGTCTATTTTTATATCTTGCTTCTCTTGCTTTTTGTTGTAAAGATGAAACTGTTTTCGAGAAAGTCAATAATTGTTCTTGTTTTCTTTCTTGTTTACCAAGACCTAATCTATAAAGAAGTCTCATCATACGCATTGAATCTCTTACTGGATATTCTTTAGCAAATTCCATATATGGAGTTATTGTTGAATCTCCAGCATTGATCTTTTCAATTAATTCTCTTAAACCATCTTTAAATATCTCAGGAGCATCACCAACACTTTTTCCTAAAGCAACAGGAACTGTGTAATGTTGAATTAGAATCTCCAAGTTTTTTAAGTAATATGGTAATTGAGTATCTATTAAATGTAGATGTGATTTATAGTAACTTTTTAATTGTAAGTATGGTAACTTAAACATTCCAAAGATAATAGCAAGGATAATAATTAAAGTAATATAGTTAAATTTACTTATAAATAAGAATCCTACAAATAAACCAACTAATAAAGCATTTCTTAAACGGCTATTGAATAATTTATCTATGTCTATTGCATCACCATATCTAGCTTTAGCGTAGAATTCAAAGTCATCTTCTTGTAATCTTTTGAAATAGTTAGCATTGTCATCTACAAATTTATTGATACTAAAACCACCTATATATTGCATTACAAAGATAACAATAATAGCAACAACTAATATTTCGTAATACATAACTATTCAACCCCCGTATCTTCATTGTAGAATTTTTCTCCACTTATAATAAAGTAAGAGTTAATAATTATTATCATATGTAAAATTATTTGAACATACCATAAACTCAACATTGTTTTATAGTTTTGTTTATCCAAAAGCATTTGGGTTAACATTACTAAGAAGTATAAAGCTACACCAAATCCTAAGAATTTTTTATGAGATGCTTCTCTTTCAATTTTATCTCGATAAACGCCTTCTACTAAAAGGTCAATATCAAGCATCATGTTTTCTAATGATTCACCAGAGTCTTTTGCACCTTCTTTAGTTATTTGCATAAATAATTGATGCATATTTTTTACCATATAATATGGATATTTTTGATTAAACCATTCCACTGCTTCATCAATTGTTCCGTTTTGATATGACATCTTTATCATCATTTCAACATCACTTTTAACTGGATCTTCTAGAATACCAGAAGAAGCAACACCTTCAAGCGATTTTACAAACGATTGAGTTGTATTAAATTCATTAATAACATTTGTTGTATATACTTGAATTTCTTCAAATAAGAATTCTGAATATACACGATTATTTCTTAAATATGCAAGATATGGAATAAACATTATAGCAACGATTGCATATACGATTGCCATCGCGATACTATAAAAATATAGATAAGCTATACCAGCAGCTCCTCCACCAATAATAATGATTTGAGTAATATATTCTTTAGCAGTATATTCTTGACCTAATTCTTTACTCTTCTCTCTTACTTCTTGGTAACTATAAGGAGCATATTTGTTATATACGTTTTTTACAGTTTCAGATATAAACTTATAAACGTTTTCACCATTTTGATTTCTATATGATAGGACAAATATTGCAATAAGTATCATGATGACTAATTCCATAAAATCATATCCTTTCTAGTTATTATTGTTGTTTATTATTCTATTTATTTCATCTAAATCTATTATATCGGTTTTATCTAAGTCAGTAACATTATTGTTTAAATTATTTACAATTGGTTGACTTGGTTCAACAGGTCTGTTTATTGTTTGAGTTTGATTTACTGCATTTGTTTGATTGTTGAAAACATTTGAGTTTTCAACAGAAGAATTCATACTGAATGGATTTTCAACATTAACTTTTGGTTTTTCTACTTCTTTTGGAGCCTCAGTTTTGCGTTCTTCAACTATTCTATTAGAATCATCAATCTTTTCGTCTTCTCCATGAAGTCCAAAAGTATCCTCTGGAAGCATAACATTTCCAATCGCTAAATAATCAAGCAAGTTCTTTGAAGGATTATGTAAAACAATTCTTCCATCCATAAATTTTTGATATAAAAGTCTACTTTGTGGCTTATTATCATCATCAATATAGAATTCACAAACTTCCATGATTTCTCTTTGAAACCTATTTAATCTTTTAGAAAAATATCCCTTAACATATATACCAATTTGAATATATCTATGAATTGATCCTAAAAATTGTTCAATGTCTTGTCCTGTTTCCAAAAGGGAATACATACGCATTGGTATACTTGATGCTTTATCAGCATGAATTGTTGATAAGATATGGTGTCCAGATGATATTGAGTTACGTACAGCAAGTACAGCTTCAGCAGAACGAACCTCAGAAAGTAATATCCATATTGGGTTTTGTCTCATGCAGGCAACTAACGCTTCAGTATAGGAAGCAATGTTATTAGTTTTCATCGCAACAATATCTCTATGTGGGAAAATCTTATCAAGGTGGAGTTCTAGAGTATCCTCTATTGTGATGATTTTTTCATCTTCTTTTGTCTTACTTGCTAGATATTTTACTAACTCAGTTTTACCTGAACCAGTTTCTCCAGCAACCATAATATTTGCATGTCCTTCAACACACTTTACTAAAAAATCGTGTAATTGTTCAGTTATATATTGTTCATTTATAAGTTTATCTTTATTAAGTCTTATTTTAGCGGGTGTCTTACGTATAAGACAAGCTATTCCATTAGTCGCGATTGAATCATGAACGAAATTCATACGAAGTTCAGCCGACTCAGCATCTAGAAATGGATGAGCCATATTGAATGTTTTTCCCATAACGTTTGAACATTGAAACGCTAATTTTTCCATAAATGCATTATTTATTTCTGGTCTTTCAACTTGATAGATACCTTTATCCAATGTTTTAAGCCAAACTTGACCACCATTACTGTAGGATATATCGGTAATATTATCTTCCTCTAAAAATTCTTTTAAAGGTCCAAAATCCATTTGGTCAAATATGGAATTCATCATATGGTATCACCCCTTTCTTTTTTATTCTTAATCTGCAATATATTCTGTTTGAGATAATATGAAGTTTTCAACAGCTTCATTTGCTATCGTAGTTTCTTCAGGATTTTCTGAATAACCAGCATTTCTTGGAACTGGTATTATTTCAATACTTCCTTTTGGAACTTTTTCAGCTTTTCTTAATAATTCAAATATTTCATTTGGTACAGCAAAGTAAATGTATTTTGGAACTGGTTCTTTATCACCATCTGCATATGAGAATACATCTACTCCTTCTTTATCAACTACTTTATATACTTGAATACTTTTAATAAATAGTTCAAAGATTATTTTTGATCCAGGGCTATCAGTATCTTTGGCTTTGAAATATAAATCAATGTAATTACCTGGCATTATTGAACAACCGTAAGTTGAATGGAAATTTACAGGTAAGTTATAAATACTATAATTATCTGGTAAATCTGTAAATGATGTTTTACTTACTTGGTTTTCATCGACTATTGCCTCTTTATAAAAGAAACTATTTTGAGGAATTTGATATCCTTCTGCAACATATTGATTTAATATTTTTGCTTTGCTTTGTATTAAACCATTTCCACTTAAAGTTACAAATGATCCAGATATCTTAACAGTTCCAATTGCATCATTTGTTATTTGAGTTTTTGATGTAAGCATTTTAGTGGAATAAGGAATTGTTACCGGTGATATAGCACGGCTAACTGTATAGTTATAGATAAAATAGACAACAATAACTAATCCAATTACTAAAAAGAATGTTAAAGTGTTTGGATTACTAAAGAATCTTTTAATACTAGTTTTTACTTTTTCTGTATTCATCAATATTCCCCTTTCTATTGTAATATTGTTACTTGATCATTGATAAAGTTTCTAAGTTGTTCACTGGAAACTTTCGTTTCTCCTGCTGCTTCAGTATAAGCTTGGTTTCTTAATACTGGTTCAATAGTTATTTTAGTACTTGTTATCGCTTCAGCTCTCATAAGAAGTAAATATAGTTCATCTGGTACAGCAAATAAAAGTTCACTTGGTTTTCCATTTGCTACCGTGCTTTTTAAAATATTATTTCCTTTAGAATCTTTTACAGCAAGTACTCTAATACTTTCAATCATTTTAGCATATATTACTAGTTTATCAGTTGGATTTGTTGCTGACATATAAAGATCGATATAATCTCCTGCTCTTATTGAGTTAGCAAATGTCGAATCAACGGTTACTCCTAAAGAGAAAATGGTAAATCCATCTGCAATGTTTGCAAACGCAGCATCAGGCATTTCATCACTTGTTTTTATAGATTCTTTATAAAACAAACTACCTTTTGGAATATTAGTTTTATAAGAAACGTAATTGTTTACAACTTCATTAACATTTTTTATTAAGTTTGATGAATCAGTTACATAATTACTTGCAAGTTTTATTCTTCCTACCATATCACTTGTAATCAAAGTTCTTGATGGAATTGATTCTTTTGCATAAGGAACTGTTATTGGACTTATCGCATTATTAACGCGGTAGTTATAACCAACCACTAAAGTAGCAACACATGCAAGCACTCCAAGTATAGTAACCGTATTTTTATTACCTAAAAGTCTTTTGAAAATAGAACCATTTTTTCTTTTTTTCACTGATATCAACCTTTCCTTTTTATCCTACAAGGGACACTCTTCTACTATCAATAATTATAGCATAAGAATTGCAATTTTCAAACAAAATATATGATTATATGTTAAAATAATATCAAGGTGATGTAATGAATTCTTTGATTAGTTTTTTTAAAAGTATTGGTCTTTTGCTTATAGTTTCCTTTATTATGGCAGTATTTAGTATATTGACAAAAAATCAGGCAGTAGCTTATTTCTTTACATATTTTACGTCTTCTTTTATTTTTTTATTTATATATAAGGATAAGTTAAAAAACGATTTAAAAAATATAGGAAACGATTTAAATACTAAAAATATTATCATTATTGTTCTATTTTTAGTTTTATCTTTTATAAGCAATATCATCTTAGTAAATATGTTAAATCAAGAAGCTAGCAATCAAGAAATTGCTGTTTCTATGCTTAAAAGTTTTCCCCTTTTAGGAATTCCAGCAATTTGTTTATTTGCTCCATTTGTAGAAGAAATTATCTATCGCCTTCCATATAAAAAAAATTGGTTAAGCATAATTATTTCAACCATTGTTTTTACATTCGCACATATCTCAAACTTCTCTTTAATTCAAATGTTTTTTCTTATTCCTTACCTATTCTTAAGCATATCTTTTAGCTTTGCTTATTTTAAAAATGAAAATATTATATTGTCAACTACTACACATATTTTAAATAATTTAATATCTATTGTGTTATTATTGATATAGGTGGTTACATGAAAAAGTGGAAAAAAATTCTTATATTAGTAATAATTTTAGCTATACTAACTTTACTTTATGCTCGTTTTATTTCAACTAGAGGATTAAAAGTTTCTGAAAAATCTATTATAACAGATAAATTACCTGAAGATTATGATGGTTTTAAAATCGTTCAATTTACTGATTTGCATTATGGAAGTACAATTCATTTAAAAGAACTTAAAAATGTTGTTAAAAGAATAAATGATCAAAATCCCGACATTATTATTTTTACTGGTGATTTAGTAGAAAATAAGGTTGTTTTAAGCGATGAAGAAGTTGAAAAAATGGAAACAGAACTAAATAAACTTAATCCTAGTATTGAAATTTTAGCTGTTAAAGGAAATCATGATTATGATCATGATTATTTTGATAAGATAACAGAAAAACTTAATTGGAAAGTTTTAAATAATACCTATGAATTTATCTATAAAGACTCAACTATTCCCATTGTTTTTGTTGGATTTGATGATCTTTTAAGAGGGAAAGTTGATATCAATAACGGATTCAGTTATAAAAATGAAAATCCAGATGATTTATTTACAATAGTTTTAACACATGAACCCGATTTAATTGATCAAATAACAGATGATAATTATAATGTCGCTTTTGCTGGACATTCACATTTAGGTCAAGTTAGAATTCCTCTTATCGGAGCCCTTTGGACACCTGAAGGATCTAAAAAGTATAAAGATGAACATTATATAATCGATGATAAAGAATTATATGTAAGTGGCGGTATCGGAACATCTTCATTAAAACTACGATTCTTTAATAAGCCTAGTATTACGTTATATAGATTAAGAACAAAATAAAAAATATTACATAAAATACTCATAGAAAGGAGTATTTTTTTATGTATAATTATAATCCCTACTTAAGAAATAATTTATATTATCAAGATCGTTTTGGGTTTGTTGTTCCATTTCTACTTGGAGGTTTAGGAGGAGCTGCTGTTGTTGGCTTATCAAGACCTAGACCTGTTTATTATACACCTCAACCCTATCCAAATTATAATCCTTATTACTATTACTGATAATACCTAATATAAAAAAGTAAGATATGATACTTGATCCTCCATAAGATATAAAAGGTAAAGTTATTCCCGTTATTGGAAATAAACCAATATTCATAAGATATGCAATTGATTCTTGAAATATTTTTAATGATATAAATGATAAAGTAATTAGTTTCATAACCCCACTTTGTCTACTTGTTTTCTTTAAAACCAACATATTAAATATAAAATTGATTAATAAATATCCACATATTCCAATAAATCCTATTTTACTTATAAGTAAAGAAAAAGCAAAGTCTGTTTTAGCTTCAGGTATAAAAGCACCAGTTTTTCCACCAAAAAGATGAGATGTACCTATCGCGATTAAAGATTGATCTAATTGATAATTTGAATTTAAAAATCCTACTACTCGATCAATTCTATAAAAAATATTGGAACCAAAAATAGATATAAAAAAATTGTTATAGAAATAATATAAGGAAAATAAAACACTTGTTATAAATATGGAAAAGGAAATCGCTATTTTTAGAAAATTATTACTTTTGCTTCTAAAAAATAATATAGATAAGAGTATTAAAAAATAAAAGATAACGTTTCCGGTTTCTGGCTCTAAAAATGTAAGTATTGCAGGTATAAGTGTTAGTATAAAGGATTTAATAACATAGTATTTTTTATAGGAAATGTAACTTAAAATAATAATTAGAACTACTTTCATAAACTCACTTGGTTGAAAAGAAAAAAATCCTATATTTAACCATGCTTTTGAACCATTTGTTGATGTACCAAAAATAAGTAAATATATAAGCATAATATTTAAAATGATATATAAAAGATAACTTATTCTTATAATTGTTTTATTACTTAGTTTTGATGTTATAAAAAAGATAATGAATCCAGCTATATACCAAATTATTTGTTTCACAAAAAAGAAGTCATAATTATAAAGATTAATCATGCTAAAGATAAAAAAAACAACTACACACATCATCATTAAACCGTTTTCTTTCATACTTTTATTTTACTCATAAAATTAGATATTAAACATATTATATTATAGGTGATGAAATGAACTTACCAAAAGTATTTCAAAATAATAATATAAAAACCGATAATATAAGTCAAAATGTTTTTTATAGTGAAAAAGATTCTGAATTTATAAGTTTGGATAATAAAGAACCTATAAAAGATAAATATATTATTGAGAAAAAGATTAATGATTTGTTTAATTCTACTAACTATGTTTACAAATTAAATGTCATTTTGAAAACTTTAAATGATGAGATAAAAACAACAGTTATAGGAAGAACACAAAAATATTTAATTACAATTGACAATAAAAAAATAGATATTTCATCTATTTTAGATATAAAAGAGGATAATTAATTACCCTCTTTTATTGTGCCTAAAACTAAAGTTCCAGCATCTACCGTTTCATCGTTTTGATGTTTAGCAACAAACTTTTCAACTAACTCTCTAAATTCAGCTTCATTAGAATATCCATAAACATTTTTCAATAGCTTTTGATATTTCATATCAAAGCCAATAGTTTTGTTAGCAACAGCAAGCATCGGCTTTCTTGAAAGAATGGCTTGTTTTAATTCCATATTAAATCCTATATCAGGATTCGTTAGTTCTACAACAATTAAATCAGCTTTATTAATAAGATCTTTATAATATTCATTTTTTAAATCTTCACTTTCTGGAAGCATTAATTCATGATTATGAAGAGCCTTACTTCTTAAAACCGGTAAATAAATTAATTCATTGTAATCGATTTTACGAGAATGAATGAAATATATACGTTTTTTCATTTGCTTCACCTATTATTCATTATAGCATATTTTTACTTGTTATGTTAATATATTAAAAAAAAGAGGTGAAAAAATGGATGCTGTTGGAATAATATGTGAATATAATCCTTTTCATAATGGACATTTATATCATATTAATGAGGTTAAGAAAATGTATCCTAATTCTATTCTTGTTTTGATTTTAAATGGATATTTTTTAGAACGTGGTGATGTTTCTTTAGAATCAAAAGAAGAAAAAACACGTTTAGCTTTAAAGTATGGAGTTGATTTAGTAGTTGAACACCCTTTTGTTTTTGCATCTTCAAGTGCGGATATATTTGCAGAAAGCGCGATTGAAATATTAAATAATTTAAAAGTTAAGCGTATTGTTTTTGGTTCCGAATCAAATGATACAGATAAACTTACTAGACTTGCTAAAGAGCAATTAGAAAATGATAAATTTATTAAAAAATATTTGGATATGGGAGTAAACTACCCCACTGCTTTAAATAAAATAACATCTGAAACAATTAATAAACCTAATGATCTTTTAGCAATATCTTATATTAAAGCCATTATAAAAAATGGTTACGATATAGAATATGTTTCAATTAAAAGAACTAATGATTTTCATGATTTAACTAGCAATGATAAAATTATATCAGCATCCAATATTAGAAATAAAATAGCCAATAATGAAGATATCAAGAACTTTATTCCTGAAGGAAAAATAAACAAAGTTGATTATGAGCTTTTATTTAATATTCTTAAATACAAAATTATTACTGAACCGAATTTAGATAAATATCTAACTGTTGATGAGGGAATTGATAATCGTTTAAAAAAAGTTATAAAAGAAGTTACTTCTTTATCTGAGTTAGTGGAAAAAACTAAATCAAAAAGATATACATATAATAGAATTAAAAGAATGCTTATTCATATCTTAATTGGTTTAACTAAAGAAGATAAATGGAAACTAAAACATATTGAATACATTAGAATACTTGGCTTAAATAGTAATGGTCAAAGTTATATAAATTCTATAAAAAAGGATTTAAGTATTCCGGTAGTTACCAAGATGACTTCAGTTAATTCTAAAATAAATGATTATGAGTTTAAATGTGCTCAAGTTTATGAACTACTAACAAATGACTCAGTTACTGAGTTTGAATTAAAAAATAGACCATTAAGATAAAAACGTCTTCAAATTAGACGTTTTTTTCATGAAAAAAGAGCAAAATTGCTCTTAATCAAAGATACTTTTACAGCCTGTTACTTCTCCATCTAAATGCCATCCATCATTGGTATTATATTTCAAAACATACCATTCAAATTTACAATCTTTTTTGAATACATTTAATTTTTCATATTTTTTAATGGCTGCCTCTTCAATACTTTTTAACTCAACTCTGGAATTCTCTGTCATATAATCATATATCTCATTTTGATTTAATGAAAGTACGGCTTCATGCTTTTTATTTTTCTTAGCTTTACTTATAACTTCATTTATTTTTTTAGCGGATAAAACAAATTCAATGTTTTTCTTTTTACCTAATTCTTCATACCAAATTGGATTTCTACCTTCTCCATTACTTGGTCTTTTTAGAAGTTTTAAACGATATAGTCTAGTTGAAGCAATACCTAATTTTTCATAAACCGCTTCAACTGTTTTGTTTTCTTTAATATTCTTTAATGAACTATTCCAATTTTTAAACTCTAAATAATATGGATTACTTCCACCGATGTATACAAGTTCATCAGCTTTTGGAGCTTCAACTGATTCACCATGTTTAACAGTTTTCTTAGTTTCGACTAAAGTATTATTTTGATAATATTTAAATATTACTGTATATTCTATTTTCTCATAAGTTGAATAATATTTTTGATTCTTTGCTGGCATAACTTCATCAGTTTCCCAATCACTGAAAATATATCCTTCAGCTACATCATATTTTGGTTTAGTAACTTTTTCTTGATATTTAAATTCAAGAGTTTTATATATTTTATTATTTACATAGAATTCAGCTTTATATGTATTTAAATCTAAAGTAACTTCTAGAACTAAGCTTCCATCTGGTAAAATATTTCCCACAAGCGTTGATTTTTGATCATTTACTTTATAACCGTTTTTGTTAATATTTAGTTTTATCTCTTGATTAGTTTTGCCATACTTTTCTTCTTTTTCTTCTTTATAAGATCCATCAAGTTTTTCATAATAATAGATTATTGTATATTTAGTATTTTCATTTTCTTTAAATACGGCTTTTAACTTTTTATCTCCAACTGATCCTTTTTTAATTTCAGTTATTTTCTTACCTGTTTCATCTTCCCAATAAAGGAATTTGTAACCAACTTTTTCAACACCTTTTAATTTGATTGTTGATGTTTCAACGGTATAAGTTGTTGGATTTACAACATTAGTAATATCGTATTCAATTTTATAAGTTATAACTTCATATTGAGCTTTAATAGTTATATTTCCTTTTACTGGTGCTATTTCTTTATCCCAAGATTTAAAAGTATAACCTTTTCTTGTTGGTTTTTCAGGACTTGTTGGGACTTCGCCATATTTTACTTTTTCTTCTTTGATTAATTTATTGTTATAGTCAATAAATTTAACAGTAAATTCCTGATTTTTAATTTTTTCGATTAGATCATCTAATGTCGATATTTCTTTATCAATAGTTTCTTGTGAAGATTTATCATCATTGATAATATCATTTGCTTTATCTATCTCATTATTTAGGTCATTTATTAATTTATTATCTTTATTATCTAAATAATTTTTAGCTTCTTTTATTTTATTTAATAATTCAATATCATCAACTATAGTTACATATCTTATAACTTCTGTTGCTTTGTTGTTGTTTTTGTCGGTTACATTATAAGTAACTGTATATTTTCCTTTTTTTGATGTATTAACATTATTTTTTATTACTATTTTATCAGTAATGTTTCCATCATAATTATCTGTTGCTTTTGCTCCAGCATCTTTATAAGTTCGATTTATTCTAGATAAAACATTTCCACCAATTAGTTTAATAATTGGTTTTGTTGTATCAACAACATAGAAATCATGTTTAACTTCATTAGTTAAACCATCCTTATCTGTTGCTTTAAATATAACTTCATATTTACCAACTTTTTTATTATTGATATTGTGATTGATAGATACGTTTACGCCATCTAAAACATCAGTTTTAAATGAAGGTATTTTGCTATTAACTTCAATTTTAAAAGTATTGCCATCTATATTGATTGCTGGCATATTATCAAGAGTTGATAATATAGTTTCTTCTTGATCTTGTTCAATGGGATTTGCAAATGAAAACGCAAATAAACCAAAGAATACAAAAATAGCTAAAGCTACTATTTTTTTCTTATCCATACTTATAATTCCTTTCTTTTACTCTTCCATCTTTATAAAAAATGGTGAAAATTGTCTTTTTAGTTTGATAGACTTTCTATTATAAGTGAATACTTTATAACCAAGTCCAATACATTCATCTGTTGTACCATCATCGTATTTGTGTTCTATCTTTTTTACACAGAAAACTGGTTTTTCCTCTTTTTGAGTTCTTACAAAATCTGTTATCCATGTTGCAAACAAACAAACTATAATAACCCAAAATAAAACATTGCCAATATTTTTTAATATTCCCCTTTTCTTTTGTTTTTTCTTGCTTTTCTCATTATCTTCCATAAAATTCCCTCCTCAATAAAAAAAGCATTTATACAAATTGTACAAATGCAGCTGACTACCTTAAATACTAAGGCTCTAGAGCTTTGCGTCACTATATCACTATAGCTTTGCCCACTACTTTATAACAAAAATATAACACATAATTTCTTATTAATAAATAAAAACTTTAAAAAATTTTTATTTTATTAAATGGATAGATACGTATATTTACTTTTCCAATAATATCACTTTTTTTAACTAAACCAAAAGTTCTACTATCACTTGAATTAGTTCTATTATCACCTAAGACTAAATACATATCTTTAGGTATAGTATCATAACCAATAAATTCTAATTTAAAATCTTTAGTTGATGAACTTCTAGAATCACTTATCTTTTTCCCATCTACATATAGTATATTATCCTTATATTCAATATGTTCTCCAGGTAGACCAATAATTCTTTTTACCATTATTTTATCGTCTTTTTTTAAAGACACTATTTCATTTCTTTTAATATTTCTATTGCTGGCGAAGTAAGACCTAAGGAGTTTGCCAGTTCAGCATGTTCTGCTTTATTGCCTGTCAACAGTTCGTCACATGATACATTAAAATATTTAGATAGCTTAATTACACTATCGCTTTTTAAGTCTTGTGCGCCCGTTTCCCATTTTGCAATTGTATTTCTTGTTGTAAATAAATCGGCGGCCATTTCTGCCTGGCTTTTACCTTTTTCCTTCCTCAGTCTTGCCAACCTCTTTCCAATGTTCTCATTTCCCATTTTCTTACCCTCTTTTCATGATATGTATCTATTTCCGCACACGAGCTGATTTGTGCTTGAAATTTGTCAATGTTCTTGTTACAATGCTTATTGTAATGGTGTTCAGATAATTTGTCAACAGAACAAGAAAGATATTTCCAGGAGGTAAAAAATGGACAAGCAAGCTATTGAAAACAAAGTTA
>ERZ825137.3386-NODE-3386-length-17165-cov-4.563004_pt1 | contig 17165 bp, 16 predicted proteins | sample MGYA00519873_ERZ825137 | MGnify/ENA primary metagenome ERZ825137 (study PRJEB31778, sample SAMEA3449190) | human gut metagenome | biome: human gut; feature: human-associated habitat; material: faeces | place: United Kingdom | collected 2010/2012 ...
CCATGATGCGGCGGTCGCAGACCGCTTTGCGAAGCAAAGTTCTGAATATGGTGCGGTTGCGTTAGCAACTTTCGTTTACGAAAGTCATGACCAATGACTTTCCTCTCTCGCGCTCTCTCCTTTCCGGACACGCTTGAGTTACGAAAATTGCTAACCTTCGCAGGAATGCTGCTCGGTCTTAACGCAATTTTGAAAGGTTGCTGAGTTCAATTTGATATATAGTTTTAAATTAAATAATATCCTCCAGAAAATCATTTGTTAAAATGATTTTCAATAAAGTTAAATAAAAAGATAGAAAATTCTTTCGAGAAAGAACAAAAGATTCGATAATTATAATGGGGAGAAAAACATGGGACAGCTTACCGATAAAGCCACTCCCAAATAGAACCAACTATATAATAAGTAGAAATACTTTTCTTGTTGGTGGGGATTCTCACGTTATAACTCTGGAAGAAGCAATTCATCTCATTCAGTCAACAACCAATGAAGAAAAGATATTTGTTATCGGTGGTGGGAAAATATACAGTGCTTTATTGCCGTATTGCGATACAGCATATATCACAAAAATACACAACAGTTATACGGCAGATACATATTTTCCAAATTTGGACAAACTCAAAGCTGAATGGAAGATGGATGAAATAATAAACCCTGATATAAAAGAATACCCTATATATCAGTTTATCACATATAAAAGGAGAAAATAGATGTTAGTTCTTGTCGGAGGATCTGCGAGTGGTAAATCAACCATTGAACGGATCTTATGCAAAGAATATGGTTATAAGAAAGTAACATCTTATACAACAAGAAGTCCAAGAGTGGGAGAAAAAGATGGTGTTGACTATCACTTTATCAATACAGAAGAGTTCAAAGAAAAACAGAAGAATGGTTTCTTTGCAGAAGTGGGAGAGTACAACGGCTGGTTTTATGGAAGTGCAGTTGAAGATTGTACAAATGATAAAATAGCAGTATTAACCCCTCATGGAATGCGGCAGCTCAAAAGTAAATCAGATATTGATATTTTCTGTGTTTATATCAAAGTTCCGAGAAGAGATCGGCTTATCAAAATTTTACAGAGGAATGACAACATCGAAGAAGCAAAAAGAAGAGACGCAAGCGATGTAGGACAGTTCGATGGAATTGAAGATGAAGCCGATTGTATTATTGAGAACGATGGTTATGCCTTGTCACCAGATAGTATGGCAAAATACACAGACAGATATTATTCTGAGCATATGGCAGAAAAGAATAAAATTCGTACAATATTATGCGATATTGACGAAGTAACAAATGATCTTGTTGAAAGATTGTTAGTTGAATATAACCGAAAATATAACGATAACTTGAATTTGAATGACATTACAAAATGGGAGATTAAGGATTTTCTGAAACCAGAATGCAAAAATATCTTCACAGAATTTTGCACAGATGATTTTCTTGCTTCTCTTGGAATGCAGCCAAAAGCAAAAGAAGTTATCGAAAAACTGATGGAAAAATATAAATTCTACTTTGTCACATCAACTTACCCCGACCATGTAAGAGTGAAAGACGAGTGGATAAAAAAGATTTTTCCAAAATACAATAGTGGTCAGTTAATCATATGCCGTGACAAACATTTGGTACATGGCGACATTCTCATTGATGACTGTCCGGGCAATTTCATTATGGATCATTCAAAGGATTCACCGGTTAAATACAATTTCATATTTGATAAGCCCTGGAACAGAGAAACACAGGAAGATAATACAAAAACATTCCGTGTTCATGGATGGGAAGAAATTTATGAATTGATAAGCAAACTGGAGGAATGTTGATTGGTTTATAAGAGAGACGGTAGATCAGAGACTTTTAAACCTGAAAAAATTCAGAATGCGGTATTAAAAGCATTCTTTGAGATAGATGGCAAAGAGACAGAACGTGCCAAAGAAATAGCAACACTTATTGCAGATGACATCAGTACAGTTCGTACAGATTTAAGCGTTGAACAGATTCAGGATCTTGTGGAAAAGAAACTGACAACATATGACATGGATGTTGCTAGAAAATATATCATTTACAGAAATGATAGAACAAGGATTCGTGATAGAAATAGCTCTATTCGAGTCAAAGCCCGAAATACATTAAACTCCAAAAACGATGACAAGCAGAACGCAAATGTTGATGGAAAATCGTTTGGTGGTCGTGTTGGAGCAGTAAATAGTGAAGTTATGAAGGAAATTGCATTGGACGAATATATGTCAACAATGGCACGTACAAATCATTTAAGCAATAGAATTTATATTCACGACCTCGACAGCTATGCGGCAGGAATGCACAACTGTTTAAGTATTCCATTTGATAAATTGCTTGCATATGGATTTATCACAAGACAAACAGATGTGCGACCAGCTCAATCAGTAAATACAGCAGGACAGTTAATCGCAGTAATATTCCAGTTGCAGTCATTGCAGCAGTTCGGTGGGGTTTCAGCTACACATATTGACTGGACTTTAATGCCATATGTGAGAAAATCATTTAGAAAACACTACATTGTGGCTTATCTGAAGAACAATGCTGCATTTACGACATTAAACCTTATGGATATGCTTTTTGATAATTATGAGGATGAAATCGGTGTTGTAAGAAATCGTTTTGATGATTGGATTGATGAAAACAAGCAGAGGTTTTACGAAGAAACCGGATTAAAAGACGATGACTTTTTCTTCGGCAATAAAGAAAATCTCAATCCTATTTTTTATCAGTCTGCATTGTACGATACAATTATTGAAACAAAACAAGCTGTTGAGGCACTGTACCACAATCTCAACACTCTGCAGTCAAGATCTGGAAATCAGTTACCATTTACTTCTATTAACTACGGCACTTGTACAGAACCAGAGGGAAGAATGGTAATTAAGGCATTACTGGATGTTTCGATTTCTGGAATCGGAAGATTACATAAAACAAGTATTTTCCCATGTGGTATTTTTCAGATGAAGAAAGGCATCAACAGAAAGCCAGGAGAACCAAACTACGATTTATACAGATTAGCCCTCAGATCAACAGCACAGAGACTTTACCCGAACTATGCTAACTGTGACTGGTCTGGTAATGAGGGGTACGATCCGGATGATCCGAAAACCTACTTCTCAACAATGGGATGTAGAACAGCTAATGGCTGGGACATCAACGGATTCGGACAGACAAAAGATGGACGTGGAAATATTTGTCCGACAACCATCATTATGCCAACGCTTGCTATGGAAACAAAAGAGTACCTGAAAAAGAACAATCTCTTTGTAGGCGTTCCAGAACTCGATGAAGAGTTGCTGGTAGATGATTTCATGGACTATCTTGATAAAAAAATCAGTGAAGCGAAAGAAATGCTTATTGAGAGATATTTATGGATTTGTAGCCAGTCGCCGGATTCTGCAAAATTCATGTATGAAAATTATGTGATGGAAGGATATGACGGTAAAGAGGATTACTAAGAGGTATGCATCTCATTAACGGCGAAGAAACCGATTTTCGGTATGCCGGAATTGATGAATTTGATGTGAACAATGGAAATGGTGTAGGAGCGACTTTATATGTACAAGGTTGCTCCCACCACTGCAAAGGCTGTCACAATCAATCAACGTGGGACAGTTATGGCGGATTCCCATTTACACAAAATGAGTTTGATGTTCTATTTGAGATACTATCAAACCCGTCAATTTCGAGGTTTACACTGTCTGGTGGAGATCCACTTGATAATGTAAAATTCACATACTTTTTATGTAGGAATTTCAAATCTTTATACCCCCAAAAACAATTATGGATTTATACCGGATATACATATGAGGCAATAATCCAGGACAAACAATATTCTGGCATTTTAAGACTTTGTGATGTGTTGGTTGATGGGGAGTTTAAGATAGATGAAAAAGATTTTAGGCTACAATTTAAAGGAAGCAAAAACCAGAGGATTATAGACGTGCAAAAAAGTATGACAGAAAACAAAACAGTATTATGGAAAAAGAAAGGATAAAGAAAAATGGCAAAAGTAGTTGCAAAATTTGAGAAAGTATCATTTGAACAGTTTAGAAAGGATTTCTGGGATTGTTTTTCAAAAGTTGATATGGCAAATGTAATGGGAATGATACCGGACGAAAACGGTTTTGATACAGCAATCCGTAAGGTATATGATGCTATCAAATTACCGAAACGTGGAACGGTTGGATCAGCCGGATATGATTTCTTTGCACCAGCAAAAATTAAACTTGCACCTGGTCAGACTGAAAAAATTCCAACAGGCATTCGTTGCCGAATTGATAGTGATTGGGTACTGAAATGTTATCCGAGAAGTGGTCTGGGATTTAAGTATCGTATGCAACTTAACAATACAGTTGGTATTATCGACAGTGATTATTATGGTGCTGATAATGAAGGACACATTATGGCAAAAATCACCAATGACACAAATGAAGGAAAAACTGTAGAGATCGAAAGCGGAAAAGGATTCATGCAGGGAATCTTCGTAGAGTATGGTATCACAGAAGATGACGATGCGAATGGAGTAAGAACCGGCGGTTTCGGTCATACAGATAATAAGTAAAAACAAATGGACTAACCTTGTATCTTGCAAAAATCCAAAACTTTGGTATAATAAAGGTACAAGGTTAGCTCTGTGTTAAAGGGTAAAGTAAAATATCCTGTTAAGGGGCAAAACGCTCATCCAACAGAATAATTGTCCAAACATAAGAATTGACCTTGTAGGTCTGTAGAAATACAGATCCGCAAGGTCTTTTTTGTTATCATAGAGCAGCCTTAACAGCGATTTTTTCCCAAAACCAATTTCCCAAAAATGATTCTCCTAAAAACAAAACATAAAAAGGCAAAAAACAAAAAAAGAGAGGATCAAACAATGAAAGAAAATAAGAAATTAGGAACAAGTAACACAGGAGCAGTGGCAGAACCACCCATCCAAATAACCGACAACCGAAAGGAAATAACAGAACTAACAGAAGCGGAATTAAAAGAATTAGAAAGCGTAACAAAACAATTTGAAAAAGGCTCATCTGAGCATTTAAAGTATCTCAGAATGAATTTCAAGCACATAGGTGAGGAAATTCCCAAAGATGTACCAGTTACTAAATATTATAGATACATCATTGAGAATTTCAGCGTAAAGAAACCAGAAGAAGAGTGGACTAATATAGATTATAAAATCCATAGTTCTTTGAGTCAGAGACTTTTGGCAGCAAGTGAGCTTAGACAGCAATTAGAAAAGCAAGAAACGCCGCTGATTGAGAGACAGAAACGAATCATGGAGCGTGTTCGTAATGGAACTGACTATGATGTACATTCAAGTAAAGAGTTTCTCGAACGGCTTCAATAGTGCAAGATATGGCTGTAAATCATTATAATTAGTGCGTAATTCCAAAAGAGCTTCTTTGTCATTACGGATTTTAGCTTCATCAATATTGTTTTTCAGTGTCTTGCGATAACAAGTAATCGCTGGCAATATGACCGTGAGGTTGGATTTTATCCAATCAGCAATTATATCATTGATGTCGTTGTTAGCAACATAATCTCTGCAAGTGACAACAGCATTGACTTTAGAAGTAATATCACCTAATGAATCAATTTGGATTTGCAACAAATAATTATTTATGGCATTGAGAAGCGTATCTTTGTTCATAATAAACCTCCTGTATATGGTATAAGAATTAGTCGCAGAACTACTCTAATTATACAGCAAACCGGACAAAACCGATAGCAAATTATACCAATACGGGAGAAATATGGAAGTGGCGTAAAACCGTCAAATTCGGCAACAAACCAGACAAATAATAAATTGAGCGAATGTCAAGCCCAGAGCCGCAGAGCGGTGCGAAAGCAGGCTTTACATAAGGGAAATTTGTTATAAACTGTAAAACCGCCAGATTCTTGGCATGGAAATTAAGGGTAAAGGCAAATTATTAACTCAATAAAATTGGGATTTTATTTACCATGAAAATTGAACATTGAAAGGAGGCATTTTACAAATGTTTCCATAAAAATATAACCAGGTGCATTACTTTGGAGGTTGTGGGATTTGCCCCTTGAGAGGATGAGGGGTTTTGTCCCACAACAGCAGCCTTACATTAAATAAATTTATATATTCAGACAGATGTCTGAATCGTGTCCAAACAGAGTAATACCGACCCCCACAGATTCATTCTGTGGGGGTCTTTTAAACTCATTAACTCTAAAATGGGGGAGTAATCTTGAAAAGTAACAAATACGAAATCGACATGTGCAATGGCTCGATCATGGACAAGTTGATCTCATTTTCACTGCCATTGATGCTTTCGGGTATTTTACAGCTGATGTTTAATGCTGTAGATATCATTGTTGTGGGGCAGTTTGCGGGAAGTGAATCACTTGCTGCGGTTGGATCGACCACGGCACTGATCGCGGTATTTACCAACTTATTTATTGGAATATCTCTTGGTGCCAATGTACTTGCGGCACGTTTTTATGCGTCTGGCAAGCATAAAGAAATGTCTGAGACTGTACATACTGCCATTACACTTGCGCTGGTAAGCGGTATCATTATGGCGTTTGTCGGACTGATCTTTTCCAGACTGGCACTTGAGATCATGGGTACGCCGGATAATGTCATTGAGCATTCAACATTGTATATGCGTATTTATTTCCTTGGAATGCCATTTTTTATGCTGTATAACTATGGTGCAGCTATCTTGAGGGCAGTGGGAGATACCAAGCGTCCGTTGCTCTACCTGATCATATCAGGACTTGCAAATGCGTGTCTGAACCTGCTTCTGGTCATTGTCTTTCATATGGGAGTGGCTGGTGTTGCGATCGGAACTGTAGTTTCCCAGTGTATTTCCTGTATTTTGGTACTGCGCTGTCTGTATCATTCGGAGGGAAGTTACCAGCTTTGTTTCTCTAAGCTTACAATCAAAAGTTTTTACCTGAAACAGATCTTTCAGGTTGGAATCCCTGCAGGGATCCAGAGTACAGTCATTAATCTTTCCAATGCACTGCTGCAGTCTTCCGTCAACTCTTTTGGCTCGATTGCCATGGCGGGGTATACGGCAGCAAACAATATCTTTGGATTTTTGTATGTGTCCGTTAACTCGGTCACACAATCCTGCATGAGTTTTACAAGCCAGAATTATGGTGTGCGTAAGACAAAACGTATGGACAAAGTTCTTCTGGACTGCATCGTTTTGTCGGTTGCAGTTTCGTTTACCTTGGGATGTGGAGCATATTTCTTTGGTGATAAATTACTGAGACTGTATACAAGTGACCCGGATGTTATCCAGTGCGGTATTGAAATCCTTGCATACACGACAGTTCCTTATTTCTGCTGTGGTATCATGGATCTGATCCCGGGAGCACTCCGTGGAATGGGCCGCTCCGGTGTACCGATGATCCTGTCGATCATAGGAACCGTAGGAACACGTATCGTGTGGATCTTCGGATTATTTCCACACCACAGAAGCCTGTCGTTCCTCTTTATATCTTATCCGGTATCCTGGATCATCACGATCATTCTGCAGGTGATCTGCTATTATTTTGTAAGGAAAAAAGTACATAAGACGATATTAGGAATGTGACGGACTTATCTGGTCCGTCACATTTTTACTGTAATATTACAGATGATATTGTTGAATGATGTTTCTCATGCTAAAATATTGCAAAGGATATTGGTAGAAAGAAAATGGCAGAGATGAGTATGTTGACATGGAGGTGTTCGTATGACAATAGAAGAAATTCTTGCTGGGGAATCTAAGAATGTAGAGTTCAAGGTACAACGCCCGGACAAGAGTATTAAATATATGAAAACAGTCGTTGCTTTTGCTAATGGTAAAGGTGGGCAGATTATATTTGGCATCGATGCAAAAGGAAGGAAAAGTTGTTAGAGAGGGGTCAAACCGAAAAGGAAAGTGGATACTGATTGATGGGAAATAAACATAAAAGATGGCTCTGCACTGTACGACAGTGAGAGCCAAAACTAATTCAGGGAATCTCAAGAAAAGCAGCGGCCGGAGCCGGACGGTGGTAGAAGTAACCCTGGGCGTAACGACAGCCCATGGAGGATGGTATGAAGTCTGTTGCGACGATTATATCTATTATCCCAATTTCACCTCTATACATTGCTTTTCACTAATAAATATTATATACTATATCTAGTGAAATATTAATGGAAGGGGGTACATTTATGGAACAGATAACCATTACTGTCAAAATACAAATATCCGCTACAGATAATGACAAGGTTTTACTTAATAAAACCATGTCTGTATATAGTGATGCCTGTAATTATGTTTCAAACTATGTATTCCGCACACATGACTTAAAGCAGTTTTCATTAAACAAACTATTATATGCCGAACTTCGTGAAAAGTTTGGGCTTAAATCCCAAATGGCTCAGTCCGTATTTAAGACCGTTATAGCCAGATACAAAACTATTCTTGAGAACGAATCCAAGTGGATCAAGCCGTCTTTTAAGAAGCCTCAGTACGACCTTGTCTGGAATAGGGATTATTCTCTTACACAGAACTGTTTTTCAGTAAACACCTTAAGTGGTCGTGTAAAGCTGCCATATTTTGCTGAAGGTATGTCTAAATATTTTGACCATACAATCTATAAGTTTGGTACAGCCAAACTCGTAAATAAACATGGCAGGTATTTTTTGCATATCCCCGTAACCTATGATGTCGAGGAAAGTAATATCTCTGACATCTGTAATGTTGTAGGCATTGACAGAGGCATTAACTTTGTCGTTGCCACTTATGACAGTAAGCACAAGTCAGGTTTTGTCAGCGGCAAGACTATTAAACAGAAACGTGCTAATTATTCAAAACTTCGTAAAGAACTTCAAATGCGTCAGACTCCATCTGCAAGACGAAGAATGAAAGCTATTGGTTCACGAGAAAACCGTTGGATGCAAGATATAAATCACTGTGTATCAAAGGCACTCGTGAAAAACAATCCAAAGCATACATTATTCGTACTTGAAGACTTGTCAGGTGTTAGAAATGCAACAGAGCGAGTTAAAATTAAAGACCGCTATGTATCTGTATCATGGTCGTTCTATGACCTTGAACAGAAACTTATGTACAAAGCTAAACAGAATCAGTCTACTGTAATTGAGGTTAATCCTGCTTATACAAGCCAGTGCTGTCCTGCCTGTGGACATATTGAAAAGGCTAATCGTAATAAAAAGATACATCTGTTTAGCTGTAAAAACTGTGGCTATAAATCTAATGATGACCGCATAGGAGCTATGAATCTGTATCGTATGGGAATAAACTATCTTGCGGATAGCAGTGTCTCTGAAACAGAGTCACAAGTACCTGGTACAGTTACAGCTGAGTAAACTTTGCTGTAAAGGGTGCTGTCAACCACCCTGTGATGTAACGCCACTTTAGATAACAATATCTAATGGGGTTAAAGGTCGGAGGTGTAAACCGTTACTACGACTTGGCAGTTACAAGCCCACTACATTTAGGTGATGGGTAGTTGACAATCCATCCATAATAAACTCATATCCTAATAATAAAATTGTACTACCTCAGATACAATTATTTCAAAAATCTGTGGAGCAGTTTTTCGTTGCGTGGTTTGTACGGCTGGTAGCGCATCGAAAGGTCGATCCATGTTTTCTTGTCCACGATACTCTTGTAATGGGAAAAGGTTCGAAAGCCTTCTTCGCCGTGATATGCACCCATGCCGCTTTCGCCAAAGCCGCCAAATCCCATCTCAGAAGTGGCAAGATGGATCAGTGTATCATTGATACAGCCGCCGCCAAAACTGCATTCTTCCATGAATTTCCGCGCAGTCTTACGCCGTGAAGTAAAAATATAGAGCGCGAGAGGATGCGCCATGGAATTGATTTTTGGAATGACCTCGTCCATAGAATCATAAGTTATGATTGGAAGGACCGGGCCAAAGATCTCCTGTTGCATCACAGGATCCTCGAAGGACACAGAGTCGAGGATGGTCGGTTCAATGCGAAGGGTATCAGGATCGGACTTCCCGCCATAAACGACTTTGCCGGAAGAAATCAGATCGCAGAGCCGGTCAAAATGTTTCTCATTGATGATCTTGCCATAATCAGGATTCTGAAGCGGTGTCTCAGAATACTGCCGCCGGATCTGTTTGATCAGATGCTTCACGAGCCGGTCCTTGATCTTACGGTCGCAGTAGATGTAATCCGGAGCAACACAGGTCTGCCCGCAGTTTAAGAATTTACCGAAGACGATCCTGCGCGCGGCAAGCTTGAGATTGCATTTCCGGTCCACGATGCAGGGACTTTTGCCTCCAAGCTCCAGGGTGACTGGGGTGAGGAACTGGCTTGCCTTTGCCATGACTTCCCGGCCGACATGCTGGCTTCCGGTAAAAAAGATATAGTCAAAATGCTGATTCAAAAGGCTGGTATTTTCGTCTCGGCCGCCAGTGACAACAGAGACAAGCTCCGGCTCAAAACATTCCCGCGCCAGAGTCTGGATGAGCGTTGTCGTGGCAGGAGAGTAGGCGCTTGGTTTGAGAATCACGGTATTACCGGCTGCAAGCGCGTCGATCAGTGGCTCGATCGAGAGAAGAAACGGATAATTCCACGGGCTCATGATCAGGACTACCCCGTAAGGAACAGGTTTCTTGTAACTGCGCGCGGCAAACTGGGACATCGGAGTATGGACATCCTGTTCTTCAGCATATTCAACGACATTTTGGATCATGTGTGTCAGCTCGTTCAGGACCAGACCGGTTTCGCACATGTAGCTTTCGAAGGAGCTTTTGCCAAGGTCTTCTCCAAGGGCTTTGTTGACATCTTCTTCATGGGCTGTGACCCAGTCTTTCAGTTTCTTCAGATGTTCGATCCTGGTTTTGACAGGACGGGTCGCCCCGGTATAAAAATAACTTCGCTGAAGTTCGACTAGTTTTTTGATTTCTTCTTCTGTCATAATATTTTTCCTTTTTTCTTTCAAGGATAACAGTCAGAAGAAAAAATGTCAACCCATCGAAAAGTCAGAATATTCAATCGAAAATTGTTGTATCAAGACGATTGCTGTGGTAAAATGAAAAATATAATAATAAGAAAGGGGAGAGGACTTTTTATATGAACAGGGCAAGAAATATTCTGAGAAAAGCAACTACAGTTGTACTTAGCTCTTCTATGATCTTGGCAGGAGGGACCAATGTATTTGCCGCAGGATCTTATCAGGAAACAGCCAAAACATCTCTGGACTCGCTGGTGTCTTCTGTTGCAGGTGCCGTTGATGATTGTGTGCAGAACATGGACAAGGCATTTGCTGGTTCCACCAGCAAAATGACACTTACTGTGGAGGACACAGGAAAGGCGTTCCTCGGAACACTTCTCAGCCAGGAAGATATGAGCTGGCTTCAGGATCTGACTATGGATACGAAGGTTTCTGTCAAGGACGGAACAGAGGCAATCGCCTCCACGATTCTTCTGAATGACCAGAAGCTCTGTGATATCAATATGTACGAAGATCTGTCAGAGATGAAGCAATACATTCAGATCCCGGAAATTTCTGATGCATATCTTGTAGCAGATCCTGTTGGCAGTGCAGATGAGACAACGCAGGAATTCATGCAGGGATATATGAATGCTTTATCTGATGTCACCAGTGCAATGCCGGACGGAGAGACGGTCAGCACACTTCTTGACCGCTATGGAAATCTTGCGATCAACAATATGGAAGAAGGAACTGCGACAGAGGAGACACTTTCTGTAGAGGGAATCGGCGAGGACTGTACCGTATATGAGGGTGTTGTCACAGATGATTCCGCACGTTCCATGATGGAAGAAATCCTCACAACGGCGAGGGATGATAAGGAGATCAAGGGACTCTTTGATCTCTGGAAGAAGGATGGAGACCAGTATGCATCTTATCAGTCCGGAATTGATGATCTGCTGAATGATATCAAATCAGCAGACGGCGAAAGTACAGAAAGCTTTTCTGAAAAACTCTGGGTAAACAGTGAGGATAAGGTTGTAGGACGTGAGTTTGGAATTTCTGACGGGACAGATTACCAGTCGGTATTTACACTCAAGACCCCATCCAGTGATGGACAGACTGCACTTCTTCTGGAATTTGGAGCAGAGGACAGTTATATGACTGTTACAGGAACAGGTTCTTCCACTGATGGGCTCTGGAACGGTGATTATATCCTGGCAGTAGATCACACAGAGGCAATGGATATCAGCGTAACAGATCTGGAACTCAAACCGGAAAAAATGGGATACTATAATGGAACTTTCACAATTTCTTTCCCGGAGGCTCAGACAGAGGATGAAAATGCTGATGTGGCCAGCATGATGAATGGATTCAGTGCAGTGATAAAGATGGATTCTGATGCAGCAGCTGAGACCAGCAGCATGGAGCTTTCTGTACTGACATCCGGCGTATCACTTGCAACACTTTCTATTACAGGCGGTTATGGAGAGGGTGCTGAAATTCCGGATCTTACAAACCTTGGAACTGTTTATGCAGTGGATAATGAGGAAGAAATGACAGAATATGTCAAGAACGCAGACTGGAATGTCATCACAGAAAACATGAAGACAGCGGGCGTTCCGGCAGATCTGGCAGATGGATTTTTACAGATCCTGGAATCTTCCGTGGAGGAAACTTCCACAGAAGGTGCAGAAGGATCCACAGATGAGACAACAGCGCAGGAAACTTCCGCAGAAGATGCGGCAGCATAAGAAAAGCAATAATTGACAAGAACCAAAAAGGAGGCTCTCAGGCGTGAACCCTGAGAACCTCCTCTTTTTCTGCAGCGCTGGAAAGAGCGCGTTCCTCATTGACAAGGATGAGTGCGGTGCATACTGGGAGAAGTCCTGCCCATGCGCCTGCCAGATGAAATCTGGAGCAGAACAGGAAGCACACTGCAACTCCGAGATGAAAGGAAAGAAGCACTTTTCCATAGAAGATACCTCTTCGGAGTGCTTCAGAATCTCTGCTGTAAAGGTACTCTGCAAATCCTGTCGTACACTGACGGAGATTGTTGGTGGAGAAGATGCTGGAGCTGTTAAATCCATCGGCACCTTTGAAAGAACACCATTGAAATGCAGTAGCAAAAAAAATCGGATACAGAGAAACAAATGGATCCATGTCCTGTGGAAGAAATGCCAGAAGAACAAAGGCAAGACCATCGATCAGGACACTGATAAATTTCAAGGTTGTCCGTTCCAGCTTATGTGAGAGAAATACGGTGGAGACCATCGCGAATATGTAGATCAGCAGTGCGGAGAAACGGAAAAAGATCTCGGCATCCGTATGCCCTGCCAGATCCATCACAAAGGAGATCAGGTTTCCGGTCTGTGCAGATCCAAAAACATCACTGCGGTTAAAGATTGCATAACATCCCATAAAACCACCGATAAAAGTCACCGTCAGGTGAAGGCGGCGTTCGAGGACTGCTTTATCCATGTATATCATTCCTATCTTTCTGATTTTGAGCTTATTATAGTATCAAAATATTATATTGTAAATTCGATATTTTATCTATATAATATAAACAGAATTTATAGGTTGAATAAACAAACATAAGAAGACATCACAGAGGGAGGAACCATGAACTACCAGGACATAAAGACATTTCTTACGATCGTATCCAGCTCATCTTTATCCAAAGCAGCGGAAGTGCTGTTTGTGTCACAGCCGGCACTGAGCCATCGTCTGTCTGCACTGGAAGAAGAACTGGGAACAGAACTGATCATCCGCAAAAAAGGTTCTCGCACGCTGGAACTTACCGATGCAGGGCAGCGTTTTGTCCCGCTTGCGCGTAAGTGGGAGCAGCTGTGGCTGGAGACAAGCAAGATCCAGTACGAGAAGCCGCAGGACATTCTTCGGATCGCAAATGTAGACAGTCTGAATTTTTATTTCATGCCGCAGGTCATCGGCAGTTTTCTGGAGAAACACAAGAGATGCAGCTTTCATATTGACACCATGCGGTCAAATGTATCCTACAAAGCAGTCGAAAACAAAGAAGTCGACATGGGACTGATCACCAATCCGCATTTTTTCAAAAAAGTGCAGACAGTGCCGCTTTTTGAAGAAAAACTGGTCCTGGTCTGCAGCAAAGATACCGCGTATGAGGATGGAATCCTGCCTTCTCGCCTGAAAAGTGAGGATGAGATCTATATTCCATGGAGTGATTCTTTTATCATGTGGCACGATTACTGGTTTGGAAATAATTCCGAAGTAAAAGTATCACTCGACAATATGGCACTTCTGCGCCAGCTCCTCGATCTCGAAAAAACATGGGCGATCATGCCGGCAACAATAGGAAAGAAACTCTCTCAGGAGGGAGAATGCCGCATTGTAGCGCTGGAGAATGGTCCGGAATACCGTACCTGTTATGCGATCATGGGAGATCAGCGGAATGCAGCTCCTCTGGTGATGGACTTCCTGCAGGAACTTCTCGACACAGTAAAAGGAATCCCGGAGATCAGAGTGCTCACGGAATATATCCGTCAGGCACCTTAAATCTCCGGGATTCCCGGGTTTTGATGAATTTACTGCAGGCAGTATCTATTCTTCTTCATAACTGTAATCATAAGAATCATCGTAAGAAGTATCTTCGTCGTAATCGCTGTAGGAATCATCATAAGAATCGTCATAGGAATCATCATAATACGAGTCATCATAGGAATCGGATTCTTCATCATAGCTGGAATCGTCGTAAGAATCCTCTGAGGAATCTTCACTGTCTTCTTCTGAAGAATCTGAACTGTCAGAAGATGATGTTGCGCCGCCGGTGATCATGGCAGTGCGCTCTTGGATCTTACTGAGGATACGTGTGGCTTCATCTCCCTCGGCAGGAGTCGGCTGATAGTTGTTATAGTCAGAATCAGAGGAGATCGAGCACGGGATGATGTTTGTCACATTGTCTGCTTTTACTCCATTCTGATCTACGGTGAAAGTCTGCTGGAAGATCATGGTATCCATATCGCTTGGATACTGGTTTCCGCCGAAACAGAAGTTTCCGAGACTGTAGACGATGTTTTTGCCCTTGTATTCTTCGATTCCCTGGAGAACATGCGGGTGATGACCGCATACCAGATCCGCTCCCTCGTCGATCGCAAGGTGAGCAAGTGTAGTCTGGTTGCTGTCCGGGACTTCTTCTTTCTCATTGCCCCAGTGGAAGATCACGATCGTGATCTGCGCGCCGTCTGCTTTTACCTTGGCGATGTTCTGCTTGAGCTGTTCTTCACGTTCGAGGTGATCCTTGAGTTCGTAGATTCCTACAAGTCCGATTTTGATCCCCTTCACTTCCGTTACAACAGTCTTATCATAACCAAAATTCAGGATACCGGCATTGTCAAGTGCCTGAATAGTATCAGTATAGCTCTGATCGCCATAATCATGACTGTGGTTGTTGGCAGTGTTGACTGCTTCGACGGAACCGGCAGTGAGGATGCTGGTATACTCGGCAGGAGCTTTGAAAGCATATTCCTTGTCCTCGCGCTCCTCAGAATCTGTGAGAGTTCCTTCAAAGTTGGCGATCGTCAGATCATCTGCGGAAAAAATGCTCTTCACATTGGAGAAGAAATAATCTGCTCCGTAATTCTCATAATAAGCATTAAGACTGGTATCGTAGTCAAAGTTTTCGTCTGTACCGAGCGTACAGTCACCTACGACACTGACGGTCAGCGATACCGGAGCCATGGTTGGCGTTGGCGTGAGGTCTGCATCTGAGGCAGAAGTTTCATCCTGTGATTTCGCTGAGGCGTTTGTCTTAACGGCACCATTTTTGCGTGCAGAACAGCCACGGACCAGGATGATAAGAAGCAGCAGGATAAGAACGGCACCGCAGCCTATGAGAAGACGTTCGGTGAGCTGCTGCCTTCTGCGGTAGTAGCGGGATTTTTTGTATACACGTTTTTTGTGTTTTTTCTTTTTTGGCGGCATGGGAAACTCCTTGTTTTATGTATTTTTTTGTTTATAAAAAGTATAGGGAATTTTGTACAATTCGTCAATATGTTTGCAGTTTTTGATTTTTTTTGTATAATCAAAGGATAGAAGCGGAACGGTCCGCAGATGCTAAGAAAAAAGGAGATTCTTATGAGTACAGCAAAAAGTCCATTATATATTGGAAACCACACAACTTCATCCAAAGGCTATGCCAGGATGGCACGCCAGATGATCGCGAACGGGGGAAATACGTTTGCATTTTTTACCAGAAATCCAAGAGGTGGACGGGCGAAGGAGATCGATCCGGAGGATGTGCGTAAATTTCTGGAACTGACGGAGGAATATAAATTTGGGAAGATCGTGGCACACGCACCATATACATTGAATGCATGTGCGGCAAAGGAAAATATCCGGGAATTTGCCAGAGAGACGATGGCAGATGACCTGAAGCGCATGGAATGGACGCCGGGAAATTATTATAATTTTCATCCGGGAAGCCATGTGGGACAGGGAGCAGAAGCAGGAGTCCGCATGATCGCGGAAATGCTGAATGAGGTACTGACCGAAGACCAGACTACAACGGTGCTTCTTGAAACGATGTCCGGCAAAGGGACGGAGATGGGAAGGAATTTCGAAGAACTCCGTCAGATCCTCGACCTGGTAGAAAAGAAGGACAAGATGGGAATCTGTCTGGATACCTGCCATGTCTGGGATGGAGGCTATGACATCGTGAATGATCTAGATGGTGTCCTTGAAGAATTTGACCGGATCATCGGGCTTGAAAAATTAAGAGCGATTCACTTAAATGACAGTCTGAATGACCTTGGAAGCCACAAAGACCGCCACGCAAAGATCGGCGAGGGTGAGATTGGGCTGGAAGCACTGGTAAGAGTGATCCGTCATCCACTTCTGGAGGGGATTCCGTTTATTCTGGAGACGCCGAACGATAATGAAGGATGGGCATCAGAGATCCGGATGCTCAGAGAAGCATACGAGAAATAAAAAGTGAAAAGTATGCAGCACCTTCCAGAAAAAAGCAAGTCCCCACGCACTGCTTATTGCTTTTCGCAATGGAAGAGGGGACTTACTTGATTGGGTTAAATATGCACTTCGTTTCTGAGCTCTTTCCCTGTGCGAAAAGCCTCAGCATTCTCAAGTGTCGTCTCAGCGATATTGGTAAGCGCTTCCTCTGTAAAAAATCCTTGATGGGAAGTGAGTGCGACGTTCGGGAAAGAGAGCAGT
>ERZ825137.3390-NODE-3390-length-17145-cov-3.066881_pt1 | contig 17145 bp, 11 predicted proteins | sample MGYA00519873_ERZ825137 | MGnify/ENA primary metagenome ERZ825137 (study PRJEB31778, sample SAMEA3449190) | human gut metagenome | biome: human gut; feature: human-associated habitat; material: faeces | place: United Kingdom | collected 2010/2012 ...
AGGCTGCCAACTACGGGGATGACTTCAACAATAGCGTGGAAGGAGCCTTCTCTCGCGGTTTGAATAATCTATCGGGTTTGAATATAGCGGATATCGAAAGCATCGACATCTTAAAGGATGCATCAGCAACGGCTATTTACGGGTCGAAAGCCGCCAATGGAGTCGTGATCATCACCACCAAAAAAGGACGAAAAGACACGAAACCTCAATTAAATCTAAATTACTATATTGGCTTTACGAACCCGATCAAAGAAAAAGTCTTGAATGCAGAGCAATATAAATCAGCACTGAAGGACGCGGCCCAAAGATTCCTTACGGCACGAGAAGATGCAGGTAAACCGATGACGGGTAGCCAGGTTGAGCAAGCGCAACGCATCATAAACGATCCGGCTTTCTTTGGAAATGCAGACACGGATTGGCTTGATTTGGTTTTACGTACAGGAACTTCTCAGAACGTAGACGTTTCAGTTGCCGGAGGTGGAGCTAATTCAAGGTACTATACCTCTCTCTCGTATACCGGACAAGACGGAACTTTGATCGGAACCGACTTCATGAGAATTTCCGGAAAAATCAGTTTGGATACCGATGTTTCGAATTACTTCAGATTATATACCAATTTAAATTTCGGGTACACGAAAAACAATATCACTAACGGTATATACGGTCAAGCACTTACCGCACCTCCAACTTTCTCCCCGTATAATGAAGACGGAACTTATGCCGCCCTCGGCGACTTGAACAATGACTACCGGGGATATCAAAACCCATTGGCCGTAGCAGCCGGAACAAACCGGGCAAAAACGTATTCTTTCATGGGTTCCGTGGCCGGAGAAGTCACCTTTTTGAAAGATTTCAAATTCAAGAGTACCGTTTCAATCAATTATAATAATTATAACCAGTTAAATTACGTTCCGAGTTTTGTTGAAGTCGGAGGATTCTATGGACGGGAGGATTCTCAAGGAGGAATGGGTACACAGGCACAATCAACTGTAATTGACGTTTTCTTCGAGAACACGTTAACCTACGACAAAGAGTTCAACGAAAACCACAGATTGAACGTGCTGGCGGGAACTTCATGGGAAGATCACCGGAAAGACTACTTCTCGGCAAGTGGACGCGGTTATCCGGACGATGATTACCTGAACAATTTAAGTTCCGCATCCATCGCGGCTAATGTAAAAGGTTCTAATCCGGAAAGTCGGACTTCATTACTGTCATTCTATGTTAGAGCTAACTACGTGTGGAAAGATCGTTATCTATTCACCTTCACGGGACGTGCCGATGCCTCTTCAAAATTTGCACCGGACAATCAATACGGGTTCTTCCCTTCCGGGGCTATCGCTTGGAGAATTTCGGAAGAGAACTTCTTGAACATGGTTGAATGGATTGACGAAATCAAAGTTCGAGCCAGTATGGGAAAAACCGGAACACAAAGTATTGGAGACCATATGTGGCGCACACTTTACAGCCCGGTATCCTACGGAGACAAGAACGCGTTGATTCCTACCCAACTCGGAAACGACAAAATCAAATGGGAATCTACCGTACAAAAAGACCTTGGTTTAGACTTTTCTTTCATGCGCGGGCGTTTAGGAGGTACTTTCGGATATTACCACAAGGTTACTGACGGAACTTTACTTAACATGACTCCGGCTCCGAGTAGTTCTTATTCAACCGTCGTTTTCAATATTGCCAAAATACGAAATCAAGGATTAGAGTTCGACATACATGGTGACTTTATTCGTAAAAAAGATTTCCGCTGGACAGGAAATTTAAATATTTCTCGCAATGTATCGAAAGTTTTGGATATAAACGGTGGTCCGTTCTCCGACCCGAATGATCGCGATGCAATGAATTTAGGTACAAGTGTTGTAAAAGAGGGGGAACCTTTAGGATTACTATACGGAAGAGTAGCCACGGGAATTATAAAAACACAAGCACAACTGGAGGCAGCAAGAGAAGAATTCTCCTTATGGACAATTTTTGACCCCTATTTAAATCTAGGAGACATCGCTTACGAATACGAGGATGGTTTTTGGAAAGAAGATGTTATAGGTCACGCCACACCGGATTTCTTCGGCGGGTACACGAACACGATCAACTGGAACCGATTCACGCTGACTGCTTTATTTACGTTTTCATACGGTAACGATCTTATCTACCAAAAAGATGTCAGCGACTCCGGTATGTCAAGCTTAGCTAACAGAGGTACACGCGTGTTAAATCATTATAGTGAAGACAACACCTCGTCTAATCGCCCAAGAAGTATGTGGGCAACCACTTATATGCTAAGTAGTCTTAACGTATATGATGCCTCTTACTTAAAGCTGAAAACTCTATCATTAAGCTATAATCTACCGGAAAGCATTTGTCGGAAGGTTCGGATTAAATCCGCATCCGTATATGGAACGGCAACCAATGTGTTCACAATCACCTCCTATCCCGGACCGGACCCGGAAGTCAGTGACGATCCGACCAGTGTTATCGGAGGAGGACGGGATGTCAGCACCTATCCTACGGTGAAATCATACACCTTTGGAATAAGAATTAATTTCTAATCCTAAAAATAGAATCATGAAACAAGTCATTATTTATATATTGTCCTTTTTGGGTATTCTTTCACAAATGAGTTGTGATGACCAACTAAATGCCTTACCCACACAATCAAAAGTAGTAGGAAACGTGATCGTGGATCAAAAAAGTGCGGAAGTTGCGTTAAACGGGGTATATTACCGTTTCGCCGAAGGCGGTGACGACCGAGGTACACCTAGTACACAATGGGGATACTCTCAAGAAATCGTTCCCGCTTATCTTTCCGGTTATATCACACGAACCAGCGGGGGAAATTTAGATGAAAATGCATCCGTTCAAGCCACCGACGGTTCTGTTGAAGGGATCTGGAGTTATTGCTACACTCTAATCAATGCGGCAAACGGGGTAATCTCACAAATGGAACCCCTACCCACTTCTATGTTTGAGGGAGAACGGAAAGCAGAAATCATCGCAGAAGCTAAAATCATGCGTGCTTACGGACATTATCATTTACTCCGGTATTTCACTCAATTCTACGATACGAAAAGCGAGTATGGAGCTTTACTACGTGACGAATTTGTCACGACCACGAACATTGCACAATCAAGAGATAACGTGGAAAACACGTATAAACTGATTTTGGAAGATTTAGAAGAAGGCATCAAAAATGCCCCGTTGGAAAATAAGAATATTTACAGCAACCGCTGGATCGCCAAAGCCTTAAAAGCAAGAGTTTTGATCTTACGGGGAAATACCGAGGATTATGAAGAAGTGATCACGCTCACAAGCGACATCATCGAGAATGGTCCTTACGAACTTGAAGAACACGTGCGGGATATTTTCCAAACAAAAGGATTGACGAGTAAAGAAGTCATGTTAGGTATTCAACCTCTTCCGAATCAGGTTACCCGATATGACACCTATATATATAATAATTCGGCTCAATACAAAGCAACTCCCATGTTCAAAAATTTATTGAAAGATGATCCCAGAGAAGAATGGATGCTTGGGTTACTGAGTCCCAAGGATACCATTTATGCCATAACAAAATACGTCGGTGAGAAAATCGAAGAATGTTATGCTATTCGACTAACTGAAATGTACCTGTTAAAAGCAGAGGCTACGGTTCGTGCCGGAAAAGACCTGGGTGACGCCAAGGAACCTTTGAAAACCGTCATGGGACACGCCGGGATCACGGACTTTACAAAAATTGATGCTATCACAGACCGGGATGAATTGCTTTATGAAATCTACAAAGAGACGGTGAAAAACCTCATGTTTGAAGATGGAATCGAATGGAGCATGCTACTTCGTTTCCCCATGGAAGTCATCTTAAAAGTAAAACCGGCCATCCGGGAGAAAAATTATATCATTCTCCCGATCCCAGCTGCCGAGTTCGAAAAAAATCCCACGATTGGGGATCAGAATCCGGGATATAGTAAAATCTAAAAATTCGCCATATGTTAAAGAAATCACTGTTTTTTATTGTCGTGCTCTTACTAAGCACGACAATACTCCACGCACAAAATAATAAATTCACGCTACGCGGAGAAATAAAAGGAATGACGTCCGGCCATCTCCTATTTGGTTATACAGACAATAACGAACAGTACGTACAAAAGAATGTTCCGGTAAAAAATGGAAAGTTCCAACTGGAAGGAATGATTTCCGAACCGACAAATATGTCATTAAGATTGGATTCAACCGTTCGCTACATGGATGACCCGAATCTCACAGACTTCTGGATCGAGGCCTCCGATATGCAATTGGAAATTGTCGTTGGAAAATTCAAAGAGTTCAAGCTTTCCGGTTCGAAAACAAACGAGGAAGAACAAGAACTAAATCGTCAGCAAGCACCAATCCGGGAAGAGATGCGACCACTTACAGAAGCTTATAAAGCAGAAAAAGACCATGAAAAGGCCGCAGCCATCCGTGACCAATTTGAACCTTATAACGAGCGTATGGACGTGATCACGGATGAGTTTATCAAAACCCATCCCGACTCTTATCTATCCCCTTACCTCATGCGTTTCCGGTTGATGTCGTTACCTGTCGGTCAAGTTGAAAACGCTTACAATCATTGGACAGAACGAGTGAAAAACAGCCGCTCCGGTAAAGAGATCGCAGAAGAGATAAAAAAACTAAAACAAGGTTCTCCCGGAAGTCCCGCAACCATGTTTAACCGGAAAGACATTAACGACAAAATGCTCAATCTTGAAGAGCTAAAAGGCAAAAAATACATTCTCCTAGATTTCTGGGCAAGCTGGTGTATCCCGTGTCGTAAGGGGAATCCGCATCTCAAAGAGCTATACAAGAAATATGCCCCCGAAGGATTCGAGATTGTGTGTATCGCATCTGACGACACGAAACCACAGGCTTGGCGAAAAGCAGTCGAGGAAGATGGAATCGGGAACTTCCGTCACGTGTTAAGCGGTATAAAACGTACAGCCGAAGGATATGACAAAAGCGAAGATATTGGAGAATGGTACGGTATTCACACGCTACCCACGAAAATTCTAATTGATAAAAACGGAATCATCATCGGTCGTTACGGCGGAGGTGGTGAGCCACAAGAAAACTTAGATCAAAAACTAATTGAAATATTTGGAAAATGAACAAAATGACATTTATCGGATGGATCGGGTTAACCGCATTAGCCTGTCAATCCAACACGGAAGGTTACCAAATCAAAGGTAACATTGAAGGTGCCGGAAACGGGATCGCAATCATGACACTCCCCGTCGGAAGAGAAGAACCTACTACTGGCGACACGGTAAAAATGAAAAACGGAGTCTTTACTTTCACGGGAAAATTAGAAGCCCCCTCTTGGGTCAGCATCCAAGTTTGTCCGGACAAGGAAAAACCGGCATCTTGTGGTTTTATCGGAGAAAACAACACAATCACTCTCGCTGGAAAATGGGCTGATGTTCTCGACCAATACGGGTATCGGAGTATTCCGAATGTTAACGTGACAGGTTCATTAAACGAAAAAATATACCAGGAAATCAGTAACGTTCGGGAAAAATTGATGCAAGAACCCCGCTTTAAGGAATACGCAGAAGTACAAACTAAATTGAATGAACTCCATAATGGTGAGGATAAAGAAGCCTTCTACAAGTATCAAGCAGAAACCGAGGCAATAACCGAAGAATTCAGCAATGAGGTTCGGAAGCAACAAAAAGAATTGATCCTGAAAAATGACACGATAGAAGCAGTAGCATACTATTTAAATTTCCTTCAGAATGACATGGAGTTAGCTGAATTGGAACAAGTATTCAAGGCCTTATCTCCTAAAGTACAAAACAGTTCATTCGCTAAAGATGTTAGAGTGGAAATTGCAGCAAGAATTCGTGTACAACCAGGTATGCCGGCCCCGGACTTCACGTTGGAAACACCCGACGGGACAAAATTATCCCTATCCGATTTGCGAGGTAAATACGTGATTCTGGATTTCTGGGCCTCTTGGTGTCGTCCTTGCAGAGCCTCTTTCCCTGAAATGAAGAAACTCTACGCTGAATACCATAAAAAAGGGGTTGAAATACTCGGAGTCACGAATGATAGCCGGAAAAACGACTGGTTGAAAGCACTGGAAGAAGATCAACTTCCCTGGCTGCAAGTCATAGATGAATTCCCTATCCCCCATACCCCGGCGAAAGTGGCCACTCTCTATGCTATCCCCTATCTCCCCACGTTGATGCTGATCGCCCCGGACGGTAAAATCGTGGGAAAAGCGAAAGACAAGCACGAGCTGAAAACGTGGCTGGACGAACGGTTGGCGAAAAAGAAATAAAAAATCTTTACTTTCTGTTGATTATTTAAAATCAGAAAAGTAAATAGTTCTATATTATTCATTTATTGGGGCTGTCCCAAAAGTCTTTTTTTAACTCCCTCCCCCCTTCGGGGTATTCCCTCTATAAACAGAGGGAGAGTTGAAATACTCCCTGTCTTCGGGAAGAGTCACCAGCTCCTCCTCTGTTTATAGAGGAGGTGGCACGAAGTGACGGAGGAGTTTTTTGATATAAAAAGACTTTTGGGACAGCCCCTTTTTTATATCACTTTTTAAACTGTCTTGAAAAATGGCATGAAATTCATCGAAACAAAAAATAAGGCTCTACACCCTGCATATTCCGAGAAATTGACTATCTTTGCCCAATTTTTAATCAAACCGCATAAAGATAAATTCTATGGCAATCTATTTGGACGATGTATCAAGAACTTTCGGAGAATATCTGCTTATTCCCGGTCTGACCACGAAACAGTGTATCCCAACCAACGTTTCATTGAAAACACCCTTGGTGAAGTATAAAAAAGGCGAGAAATCAGCCATTGAACTGAACATCCCGTTTGTTTCAGCGATTATGCAGTCCGTTTCCGATTCTGGATTGGCTATTGCACTTGCCCGGAACGGGGGATTGTCATTTATCTTCGGTTCGCAACCTATCGAATCACAGGCAGAAATGGTTCGCAAGGTAAAGAAATTCAAGGCCGGATTCGTTACCAGTGACTCCAACATCACCCCGGAAGCCACTTTGGCAGACGTGCTTGCTTTGGTAAAACGCACGGGACATACCACGATGGGTGTTACCCATGACGGAACCCCGAACGGGAAACTACTGGGTATAGTAACCAGCCGGGATTACCGGGGAGAAAAAGACCCGAAAGACAGAAAGGTAAAAGAATTCATGACTCCCTTCTCCAAATTAACCGTTGGAGAAATCGGGATGACCCTCAGCGAAGCAAACCAAATCATCTGGGATCATAAACTAAACACCTTACCGATCATCGATAAAGATCAAAACCTTGCTTACTTCGTGTTCCGCAAGGACTACGATAGCCACAAAGATAACCCGAATGAATTATTAAACACCACGGACAAGAAATTACTCGTAGGTGCCGGAATTAACTCCCGTGATTACAAAGAACGTGTTCCCGCATTAGTAGAAGCCGGAGTAGACGTTTTATGTATCGATTCATCCGACGGTTTTTCCGAATGGCAAAAAGAAACATTACAATGGATTAAACAAGAATACAACGGCAAAGTACTCGTTGGTGCTGGAAACGTGGTAGATCAGGCCGGATTCCGTTATCTAGTGGAAGCCGGGGCTGACTTTATCAAAGTGGGTATCGGTGGAGGTTCCATCTGTATCACCCGCGAGCAGAAAGGTATCGGCCGCGGACAGGCTACAGCCGTGATTGACGTGGCCAAAGCCCGCGATAAATACTTCGAGGATACCGGTATCTACGTGCCGATTTGTAGTGATGGCGGTCTCGTACATGACTACCACATGGTGTTGGCTCTTGCCATGGGTGCCGATTTCTTGATGATGGGACGTTATTTCGCCCGATTCGATGAATCCCCCACCAAAAAACTAATGGTGAATAACTCCTACGTGAAAGAGTACTGGGGAGAAGGTTCTAACCGCGCCCACAACTGGCAACGTTATGACATGGGCGGCAGTGAATCCCTCAAATTCGAGGAAGGCGTGGATAGCTACGTTCCATACGCCGGAAAATTAAAAGACAACTTGGATGTAACCATCGGTAAAATCCGCTCCACGATGTGTAGCTGCGGAGCAACATCCATCTTTGAATTACAAAAGAACGCTAAAATCACCCTGGTTTCTTCAACCAGTATCGTGGAAGGCGGTGCCCACGACGTGATATTGAAAGAACACAACAGATAATATCAAAATATCCCGGATTAAACTCCGGGATTTTTTATCCTACCTTTCTTCTTGCTGACAAGTGTTGCAATAGTAAATGCTACCCCCCAAATAATTCTCTCTTAATATATAATCCCCGCAATACACGCAATGACTCCCCACGGTATCCTTAGACAGGTAAGGAACGTACCCTCCTTTTTGATCAAACAAATCCTTCTCGGAACAACGTCCTCCCAGTCGGTATATCTCCCGCAAAACCTTCTTCACACACCCGAAAAGCTCTTCCCTTTTCGCCTGTGAAAGAACTGCGATCTTCGTCTTCGGATGCACCCGAGCCAGATACAGAATATCCTGCAACACGCCATTTCCTAAACCGGGAATCATCTGATCCGTGGCAAGAAACGCCTTGGCACTCTTTTTCTGTACCCCTTCGTCATTAATCAAGGACATGAAATACGCCTTGTCAAAAGCCTCCGACAATACCTGCGGTTTATTTTTAGCCCCTCCGTAATATGACATTAAGCCACCTTCGAAAGAATCCCCCACGAAACACCACATGGCACCATACATCCTAACGGAAACAACAATACAACTCTGATCTTCAAACCCGATCAGTAATTGATGTTTGTTCGGTAACTTTGCATCAGGGTCGTAATACCGAAGGTTTGCCCCGTCACTAAACACCACCTTGGCATCCCCCACGTTTATTTGCACCATTCCCCCGTAAGCACAAGCCCCGTCCACCGTTTTACCGAGTAACATCCCCGGGTATTTTTCCGGGTCCCCGTTGAAAAAGGCAAATTTATGCGGGGTGTAGCAAGGTATAACATCTGTCACGACCTTTCCTTTGATAACCCTGTTCAACTGTTCCGATAAACAAAGCGCTTCTGGTGCCTCTATCATAATTCCATCATTTAAATTTATACTCTTTCTTCCTCAAATATAATCGAAAAAATGACACAAAACATTTTATTGCTTATCTTCGTTACATCAAAAAACAAAAACTATGAATTACAAAGTGACACATTACCCAACCCGGCAACGTTTCGAAATCGAGCTGGAAAACATGACGGCTTATGCTGAATACAGATTAACGGACAATAGTCTTGACATCATTCACACGTTCGTTCCCCCGGCTTTAGAAGGGAAAGGAATCGCAAGCGCACTCACGGAAGCCGCTTATGATTACGCAAAAGCCAATCACCTCAAACCGGAAGGCACTTGCTCGTACGCAGCCGTGTGGTTGAAACGACATCCGGAATATTTACAATAGAAACATTATTCAAGGTTACTGGCAGACACACCCTCCGGTGTTCTGCCTGAGACTCGGGCATTATTCCGCCATTCATTAACACAAATTCAAGTACAAATTAACACTCCCGCTCGAAGACTTATCGTTAACTTACTAACGAGACTGCAACGCAAGTAGACGGCAATTTATTAGAGATATTAAGTTTAGAGTAGCCCGGAACACGCTCCCTTATTCACGCCCCATGTATCGACAATAAATATTAAACAATTCCTTGGGCATCTTCAACAAATGCTTGAACTTGATACGGCTGTCCCCCTTCTCCACCCATGTATTCAAGGGAACTTCATGAATAATCCGATCATAATCAGCGTGTTTTTCCCGGATTCGTAAGATTAGTTCCACGTCGAAAAGCCAACCGGAACGAAATTCCTCGCTAAATCCAACAGGTATCAACTCACTTTTCAAAAGCTTGGCCCCACATTGAGAATCATACACGGGAAGTTGATATAACATCGAAACTAACGTCGCAAAGCCCCGCCCCAAATAATGGCGATACGCTTTCCTTTGCACGTTGGCCCCCAAGCGTTTCAGACGGGCCCCCATCGTCATGCACACTCCCGGTTTCCTGTCCATCACCTCTGCCAGCAAATACAGGTCCTCCAATGGCGTGGCCAAATCGGCATCCAAATACCCCACGATATTGTAACGATTCAAAGAACTGACATACAACATCCCACTCCTGACGGCCTCCGCCTTTCCCCGGTTATCCGTGTTGTCAACCAGCAAGAAACGCCCCGGTTCCAACTCCACGGCCCGCCGTAAAACCTCGGAAGTATTATCCTGACTACCATCGTTCACGAAACAAAAATCAAAACGTTTTTCTCTACCCACGAATTCCCGGAAGACCTCCAACTCCAAACGTTGCGCCTCGTTATAACACGGGATGATGACACATATCTTTTCCATTTATAATCGTTTTATTTCCGAATTTCCATTTCTTTCGACAAGAAACGCTGTAACTCAATCGCCTCCCTGTTCTTCGGGTCCAGTTCTATTGCCTTTTGAACCATTTCTGTGGCAGTAGCCCGGCGTCCCGACGCAAGTTCGCATAGAGCGCGTAATAACAAGAACTCGCTATCTTCTTTAACCCCGCTCATCTGTTTTAACAATTTCTCGGCATCTTCCATACGTTTCTGCTGAATCAAAGCCCGAAGTTCAATCTTCTGCAACGCCTCTTTATCCCGTCCTTGCTCACGTAACAATGATGTGATCTGTTCCAGTAACTTGTAGTTATTCACACGACAGTAACATTCCGCCAAAGAAAGCAACACCCGTTTGGCTCTCACCACCTTCTCGTAAGGTTCTATCGCTTTCGAATAACTCCCGTTTCGCCGTAAAATATCCCCACCCAAGGCCAACGCCTGCACGTTTCCACCGTTATACCTCAATGCTTTATTAACATTATCCAGCGCCTCCTTATCCTTTCCCTCCGTGTAGTAAATCAACCCCTTCAAATAATAAGAAGAAGATGCCACGTCATTTTGGGCCAACATCGCGTCAACCGCCTGATGAGCCGTCGTGAACTTTTTCAAATCCAAAGCACTCAACGCCCGAATATTCAATGCATCCATCAACTGCGGTTGCCATTTCAGAGATTCACCCGTACACCGAAGAGCTTCCTCCGGCTTACCGATCGTGTAGTACATCCGGGATAAACGCATCCACATTTCCTCGTTCCACGGGTGATCCTTCAAATAATTCTCCAATTTCTCAATCGCCTCCAGGTACTTCTTCTGCTCTTCCAACTTGATCGCCTCGTAATCATCCCTAGACGTTCTCTCACCCACCACACACATCGGCAACCCATCGGCATCCACCGAGTACAAAAAGCCCTCTTTCACCGGGAAAAGACCATTTTTCAACTGAAAACTATTGATATACACGTTATCGAATATCATGTAATCCCATTCCTTGCTGAATTTATCGTAATACCGACTATACACGATGGTCACATTCGTATCTTTCCGGAAATAATGTTGCAAATTCGCACTATGATTGGTCACGATCCGGAGAGGGCGACTCTTATAATCCACGTTCTTCTTGAACCAATCCACCCCTTTTTTCAAGGAATTATAATAATAGTCCGTTTCGTAATCCCCGTAAGCACCTCGCAACCCTCCCACCAATTCGTTAAAATAAACATAGTCATTGGGATGATTCACGGCCATGTGACGTGCAGGCAGAAATAACAACCCGACAAACACAACGACCATGATTCCTTTCAAATATTTAGGGGAAACAGACAATATTAACGTCCAGAACCGAGCCGCCAGCAACACCATGAAAGGCATCACGAACAACAAATGACGAATTCCCCCGTACAAATTTGATTTCTGGTAAATAACCCAAAACACGGGAAATACCAGTGAGAATAAAATAAAGAACGACAACAGAGAGAATTCCTTCTTCCGGAAAACCATGAAAAAAAGATACCCGATAAAACCGATAACAACCACCAAGGGTGACCCGATCATCAAATATTTCGGGGCATAATGAATAGGCAGCATGTTCGACATCATCTGCTCTCCCTCGAATATTGTTCGCAACCCGATATTATAATTCGTAAATTCCTTCAATGACACAACCACGTTAGTAAACGGGCGAGCCAACGCAAAAGGCCACGTGATGATAGACAAGAAATACCCAACAAATAAAACGAGTATAATCAAAAACAAGACGTTTTCGACATCCTTACGATATTTCATAAATTTATAAAACTCCTTGAATCCGACCCATAAGATGTAAAACAAACCGCCATACATCAACAAGTACGGAAACAAAAGCAAACCCCCGGAACGGGTTCCCAATGCCAAAGCGATTCCCAGCATGGCCCCGATCATGTGTCGTAGTTTGACCACGGGATAACGATCGAACATCCGCACGAAATAGAATATGGCAACCAAGTATCCCACGGCAAACGGAATGTCCTTCAGGTTATTCATACTATGCCCGAAGAAACGGGGCGAAAAAAAGAGTAACAACATGGAAATAAGTCCACACAACCCTCCCCCGAAACGCATTCCCAACAAACCGATCATAATTATCCCCAAAGCTCCCACCAAGGCACACACGACATGACGCACGGCATAAACATCATCCGCACCGATCATGTTAGCCACGACAGCCGCCACCACCTGCATCGAATTACCGTAAAGGTGTAAAGCCGTTTGAGGCTGATTCAGCGCAGCCTTATCCCCTTTCGTGAAGAAATCAAGTACATAACCGGAATGTCGGTGATCGACAAACTCGTCCCCGCTAATCCCGTAATCCTTACTGATATAAGGCATATAGAAAAAGACAAACAAACCGAATAACAACATAAGCATCCGGTATGTCATATCCCGAAGAGACCGACCGGAAACATCAAACAACGTGGTAAAGAAACGGCCTGTCGTCAAAAAACGAAAAGGTATCTTCCAAAAATAATTCATGGCAGGATTTGAAACGTTTTCCAAATCTTTCCAGGTAACAGACACCTCCAAGGTACCGAATTTCACGAATGCTTTCTGTAAACTGTAACTCACAGCCCTCAACAAATTACCGTCCAGATCATTCCCAGCATATGCTTTCATGAACAAAGACTTGTTACCGATTAACACAGGAGAATCCGTGATACTCCGATCGCTCCGCCACAAGACTGTATCCACAAATCCAAGCCACAACTTACGTTTCCGGCTACTCACATAATAAATATGATCCTTTCGTTCCGTTTTCCCGTAAGCTTGTCCAAGAGCGTTCAACATAGGCAAGGCCACCCGGTCCAGATCGACAAGCATTATATCCTCAGCCCGAACCTGTTGTAACACGTTTAGAAACTCTTCATGCTGACAACCAACCCGTAGCAGAATGATATTCTCCTGCAATAATTCTTTATCGGTATTTAAAACGGGTAATTGAAAATCGGCATTTCTCGTAAAACCAATTACCTGAATAGACTTATTTACGACTTCTTCCACTGTAAAATCTTTTACATAACTAGTTAATATATTTTACCGTCTACTTACGACCTTTAACGGGTATAAAGATATAAAATAAGTTATCAACTCCCAATACTCTTTCTGCCATTTCATTGTCAGATTGAAACATCTTGACCTGTTCAATTTATGACGTTCTGTCAGTAAACGTGACACCAGCCGCATGTCTGTAAGAGATTTTTATGAAAATAAGTCTTATTTGGGAACTGGCACACCGTTTGATAAAAGATAAATGTTCTTGAAACTATTCAGGGACAAAGAACGAAAAAGTAAATAGAAAATAATAACATTATAAATATTAAACAATATGGGAAAGATTATTGGTATAGACTTGGGAACCACGAACTCTTGCGTTGCCGTAATGGAAGGTAATGAGCCGGTGGTGATCCCGAACAGTGAAGGTAGGAGAACAACACCATCTATTGTTGCTTTTGTTGACAACGGCGAAAGAAAAGTAGGTGACCCTGCAAAACGTCAGGCTATCACGAACCCGACGAGAACAATATACTCTATCAAACGTTTCATGGGTGAAACCTATGATCAGGTAGATAAAGAAATCAATCGTGTAGCTTACAAGGTGGTAAGAGGAGAAAACAATACCCCGCGTGTTGAAATCGGTGACCGTAAATATTCCCCGCAGGAAATCTCTGCCATGATTCTTCAGAAAATGAAGAAAACAGCTGAAGATTACTTGGGACAAGAGGTATCTGAGGCGGTAATTACCGTTCCTGCATATTTTAACGACGCCCAACGTCAAGCGACGAAAGAGGCCGGAGAAATCGCTGGATTGACCGTGAAACGTATTATCAACGAGCCGACTGCCGCAGCATTGGCATACGGGTTGGATAAACAAGATAAAGATATGAAAATTGCTGTCTTCGACTTGGGAGGAGGTACTTTTGATATTTCTATCTTGGAATTAGGTGATGGAGTGTTCGAGGTAAAATCAACCGATGGTGATACTCACTTAGGAGGTGACGACTTCGATGACGTAATCATCAACTGGTTGGCAGACGAATTCAAGAAAGACGAGAACGTGGACATCCGGAAAGACCCGATGGCTCACCAACGTCTGAAAGAGGCTGCTGAAAAAGCTAAAATCGAACTTTCTAGTTCAACCTCCACGGAAATCAATTTGCCGTACATATTCCCGGTTGATGGAATTCCAAAACACTTGGTAAGAACCTTAACCCGGTCACAATTCGAGCAATTAACAGACCATCTGGTACAAGCAACCATCGAGCCTTGCCGTCGTGCATTGAAGAATGCAAACGTGAGCGCATCAGACATTAGCGAGGTTATTTTGGTAGGTGGTTCTACCCGTATCCCGGCTGTGCAGAAAAAAGTTGAAGAGTTCTTTGGCAAAGCTCCTTCCAAGGGGGTTAACCCAGACGAAGTTGTTGCCGTTGGTGCCGCTATCCAAGGTGGCGTATTAACCGGAGAAGTTAAAGACGTGTTGTTACTTGACGTAACCCCGCTTTCTTTAGGTATCGAAACTTTAGGTGGAGTGATGACGAAATTGATTGAATCCAACACCACGATCCCGACCAAGCACTCGCAAGTGTTCTCGACGGCGGAAGACAATCAGCCGGCTGTGACCATCAAGGTCTATCAGGGCGAACACGAAATGGCGGCTTCCAACAAGTTGCTCGGTGAGTTCAACCTCGAAGGTATTCCGCCCTCTCCGCGTGGTCTGCCGCAGATTGAAGTGACGTTCGATATCGACGCCAACGGCATCCTGCACGTGACCGCTAAGGACAAGGCCACCGGCAAGGAAAACAAGATCACGATCAAGGCAAGCTCGGGCTTGTCCGAAGAAGAGATCAAGAGCATGGTTGCCGCTGCCGAAGCCAACAAGGAAGAGGATCACCGCCGCTTCGAGCTGGCTCAGGCCCGCAACATGGCTGACGCTTCGATCGCTCAGGTTCAGAAGACTCTGAAGGATCTCGGCGACAAGGTCGAAAGCGCTGATCGCGCTGCCTGCGAAAACGCCATCAAAGATGTGGAAGAACGCATCAAGGGCGAGGACAAGGCTGCGATTGAAAAGAGCGTGGAAGCGCTGATGGCCGCCGCTCAGAAGATCGGCGAAAAGCTCAACCAGCAGGCTGCTCAGGCTCAGCAGGCTCAGGCAGGCGCCCAGCAGCAGGCGGGCGGTGCCGGTCAGCAGCAGGCCAACAAGGGCGATGACGACGTGGTCGATGCCGACTACACTGAAGTCAAGCACTGATTTGGCTCAAGAGCAAAACCCGAGCCCGGCGCGGCGTCCGAACTTTAGGGATGCCGAGTCGGCCGTATGAGACACGGGGCCGGGCCGCCATTTGGCGATTCGGCCCTTGGCATGTTTTTTGGTAACGATTGACACACTATGGCTGACCAGGATTATTACGAGGTACTGGGAGTCTCGCGCGACGCAAGTGACGACGAGATCAAAAAGGCGTATCGACGCCTGGCGATGAAGTACCATCCCGATCGCAACAACGGCGACAAAGCGGCTGAGGAAAAGTTCAAGCAGGTGGGCGAGGCCTACTCGATTCTGAGCGATCCCCAAAAGCGCGCAGCCTATGACCGCTACGGCAAGGCAGGGGTTGATCCGAGTGCGGCCGGTGCGGGCGGTTTCGGAGGTTTCGGCGGCTTCGGTCAGGGCCAGGGCGGTTTCGGCGACTTCAGCGACATCTTCTCAGAGATTTTCGGAGGCGGTGCGGGCGGCGGTCGTCGCGGCGGTCCCAAGGTGTTCCGCGGTGCCGATGTGAGTTATTCGCTGGAAATCACGCTTGAACAAGCGGTGGCGGGTGCCAAGACCGACATCCGTGTGCCGGTTTGGGAAGAGTGTGAAACCTGTCACGGCTCCGGCTGCAAGTCGGGGACTTCGAAGAAGACCTGCCCGCATTGCGGCGGCAGCGGCATGATCAACATCAACCGCGGCTTCCTGCAAGTGCAACAGACCTGTCCGTATTGCCACGGCACGGGTGAAATCATTGCCGATCCGTGTCCGGATTGCCAGGGACGCGGTCGTAACCGCAAGACGAAGACGCTGGAAATCAACAACGGCCAGCGCATCCGCATTCAGGGCAAGGGCGAACCCGGTCCCAACGGCGGTCCCTGCGGCGATTTGTTTGTGCAGGTGTTCATCAAGCAGCACGAAATTTTCCAGCGCGACGGCGACGATTTGCATGCCGATTTGCCGCTGAGCTTTGCGACGGCCGCTTTGGGCGGCGAAGTGAGCGTGCCGACGATGGGAACCGAAGCGCGCATCACGATTCCGGAAGGCACGCAAACGGGCAAGATCTTCCGTCTGCGCGGAAAAGGTGTGCCGCATCTGCACGGCGGCGGCAACGGCGATCTGTACGTACACGCTTTCGTTGAGACGCCGGTCAATCTCACGAGCAAGCAAAAGAAGATGCTCAAAGAGTTTGACGAGTCGATCAAGGAAGGCGGCACCAAGCATTCGCCTCAGAGCACGAGCTTTTTGGACAAGATGAAGAAATTCTTCTCTTAATGGACACGACTGATGGCGCTTTGCGCTACAGTGGTAGCAGAGAAAACCCCGAATACACAACAAGGAGATATTCCAATGACAAATAAGTTTGCAGGCACCCAGACTGAAAAGAACCTTTGGGCTGCCTTTGCCGGCGAGTCCGAGGCACGCAACAAGTACACCTATTTT
>ERZ825137.3394-NODE-3394-length-17131-cov-4.043336_pt1 | contig 17131 bp, 22 predicted proteins | sample MGYA00519873_ERZ825137 | MGnify/ENA primary metagenome ERZ825137 (study PRJEB31778, sample SAMEA3449190) | human gut metagenome | biome: human gut; feature: human-associated habitat; material: faeces | place: United Kingdom | collected 2010/2012 ...
AAAGTTACCGCACCAAACGGTATTTCAGTGAAACTTGATGGTAAAGAAGTAAACTTCAAATCAGATAAAATTGCTCTTTCATATGGTATGATCCACAATGAAGGAGTTGAAGATGCCTTTTATCTGGTTGTGAATAACTGTGGAAAACGGTATGAGTTCCCGGCGGCTACACTGTGCGATGCAGTTGGAATGCTGAAAAGTATCAATAAGGTGTTCGATGCAGAATATACACTTGTTGGATATGGCACAATGAATGTCGGACTGGCAGAAAAGATGAGAGAAGCTGGAATGAGCTATAAATTTGCAGGGAAGCCAACTGGGGATTACAAAACCATTTAAGTAGTATTAAATAAAGGACAAGAAACATAATGAGGCTTATTATATTAAAAGGACGTTGATTAAGTGATAAACAAAAAAGAGTTCATTGATATGGTAAGCGAACATACCGGGAGGACAAAGAAAGATATTGAAGAATGGACAACTTTGATTTTTGAAGAAGTCAAAGAAGCCGTAAAACTGTATGGAGGTCTGAAACTTGTGAATTTTGGTACATTTGACACCAGAGAGCGAAAAGGCAGGATGGGGAAAAATCCAAATACACAAGAGGATTTATACATAGAGGGAAGAAAGATATTGCACTTTACTCCCGGAAAAGAAATCAGAGAAATTGTGAACTATTAAAACAGTCCGGGGTTTTGGAAGCTCCAGAATCCCGGATAAAAAGAACAATGGAGAATATTATGTCAAGAGCATTCAGAAATGGAGAAAGAGATTTCATAAAAGATGAAATAGTGTTTATCGTTGATAAACTTGATAATCTGATGAATATATTGATTGGAAAAATTGACGCATATGCTGGCAATGATAAATATTATGTTGATTTATATACGGTTACGGAGAAAAAGGACAATATTGATCCGAACCTTAATATCAATATCGGAGATGATGCCGGTATTAGAGAATGGATTAGCAGAGGATATTTGGTGCTGCGGTCATCCATTGAACATTACCAGAAAAAGAATCCAGGTTCTCCATTGTATATTGTTGAGCGAAAAGATAATATTTTTCATTCTTGGAAGGATTCAGTAGATGAATTTAACCGAAGAAAAGAAGAAAAGAAAGCTGAAGCAGAACGACGCAGCAATATGACAGAATATCAGATTTGCAGAGAAGATAATGCTGTATATTTGAAAAAATGTGGTCTTTCCGATGGGGAAATTTCTAAATGTCTTAATTTGATTGATGAAAATGATTCACTGCCAGATATGGAAGATATTGACATCAGACGCTTTGGGAATGAGGTTCAATGGAAATATCGTAGTAAATGGGAAAAGTTAATTGAACTTAACCGACCAGAAGAAGAAAAACATAGTGAAAAATACTATGCAAATATATACCATGTGTGGGATATGGATCGAGAACCTGTTTTTAGAGGGTATACCAATGAATCGCCGGAGTCTTTATTTGAAAAATATGGTGATTGCACAGAGTATTGTTTTCATGTCGCTAACAAAGAGTGGAGCATTGAAAAAGGTCTTGAGATCCCCGTTGGATATAGCAGTTGTGTTGTAATGGACGAAAATGAAGAATTGAAACCAGCACTGGTTACAGAATATTTGACAGAACATGGAACTTTTGAACTGGTTGATGGAAAACTCAGGCATTTTGATATGTCTATTGATTACAAACATAATGTAAACACCTTCTGGATTTCCGTATATTCAAACACAAAACTTAATGATAAGGAAATTCGTGAATGGTTTTCAAAGAGAATCGGAAAAGTGACAGGGAAATTTGAGAAACTTTTTCAGGAAAAAATTCAAAATCTTGAAGTGAGGATGTAAAGATAGATATGCGAAAACATTATATGGATATTGTAAATAGAATAAAGAGCAAAACGCCAGATTTCGATGAAAACAAATTCCACATTTTGATTGCCGATGAAAACAATTTTGATGGTATGCCCGTTCAGAGTTGTACTGTATCAAAAGATAGAAGATGGATTTGTGTGCCACGAGAGGACAGCGATCAGCATGGAGAGTTCTATACGCCGGTTTGCTATGAAGTGGTTGAAGAATTTGAAACATTTGTTGGAAATGGTAGCATAAGTTATAGAGTAAGAGTTTTCTTGCTGAATAGAATGTAATAAATACGGGGCTGTAATGGTATCGACAGGGTACAGAACGGACGCAATTCGCAGGAGTGGTTGCCTTACAACCAAACTTAAAATAAACGCTGAAGAAACAAGAATGGCGGCGTAAGTCGCACTCTGCATAGATGATTGTGGGATAATTCTATGTAGAGCCGAAATTCCCACAAAAGTTTCCTGTTTTCCTTAAAAACAGGTGGTGGACTAGGCAAGAAATCAGTATTGACCTAAAAACGGCATGAGCTATCTCGTTTCGCTTGGATTCCGTTTTCAAATAATATCCGTATGAAAGAGTATTGCGTAAGAAGATTGTGTAATTAGTATGTATTTTGGACACGGGTTCAACTCCCGTCAGCTCCATTTGAGGTAGATAGATGTGTAAAAGATGTGAGAAAATAAAAGAAAATCATAAAGATTATAATTTTTGTCCGTATTGTGGAAAAGAATTTAAAAAAGATTGTTTTATTCCAGATTATGATATTCCATGTGATCCAATGTTTGTACGGGCTGAAAATGGTTTTATTGTAGATATGGGATAGTAATAAAAAAGTAGGAGGAAATAATATTGAAAGCATATGATGTAGGTTTAATATGTGGAAGATTTCAGACTTACCACATTGGTCACGAGTCACTTATCAACATGGGAATGCAGTTATGTGATCGTATTCTTATCTTAATCGGATCGGCACAGGAATACGGAACAGAAAGAAATCCTCTCAATATCAATACCAGGACAAAGATGTTAAGAGAGATCTATGGCTATTCGCCCAACATTATGATTTATGGGCTGGCTGATATGACAGATGAAAATGATATTCGCCCGGAGTGGGGAGAATACCTTCTGGGGAATGTAGATAGATATGTTTTTAAAGTCCCAGAACTGATGATTACAGGAAACGATGAAGAGAGGAATAAATGGTTTGCAGATAAAGATGTAGTTAATATGTCTCAGCTTATCGTCAATCGTGGGAAAATTCCAATTTCTGCCACTCAGGTTAGACGGTTTATGGTAGAAGATAATCGAAAAGAGTGGATGAAGTGGGTAAATCCAAAATTACATAAGATGTATGACGAGATCCGCCGGGAGCTTATGTCTGTTCCATTCTATCAGAATATGCACATGGAAATAATGGCAGAAAAGAGTAAAATCTGATTGTCTTTGGCTGGCAAATCAAGTATAATATGAATCAATGGAGGGTTGAAGAGTGGACGAAAAAGAAAAGCAATTACAAACAATTAGTAATTTGGAAAATAGCATAGCCAGTAATAAGAAAGGTATGGTAATTATGCTTGTTATGGCAGTTGTTTTATTTTCTATTGCTTCTTATGGATGGTGCTTCGAGAAATCATTTTTGATTCTCATTGGTGGCATTGCAACATTCGCATTGATTTGGTTATACTGCCAGTTGTACAGTGGTATGAAGAAAATGGAAAAGGATCTTTCTTCTGCCAGAAGTAATTACGGCAAATATTTAAAAGATCAAGAACACATAAAAGAACTCAGAAAAGCCGAAAGATTACAACAAGCAAGGATTGAAGGGGCGCAGCATCCGCAATGCCCGATGTGTGGAAGTTTACAGACACAGAGAATCACAACAGCAAAACGTGTAGTTTCAGTCTATGCTGTAGGACTTGCTTCTGACAAGATCGGCAAACAGTTTGAATGTAAAGCATGTAAGTATAAATGGTAATAGATAGGTGGTTTCGTGCCACCTATTTTTTAAAATCAAGTAGATTAAAATAAATGCAATTAACGCTTGAAATTCTCAAAAAAGTATGGTAGTATATATCATGTAAGGAAGAGATACAAAAATAATAACAAAACAGGAGGTTTTTATTAAATGTACAGTATTTCAAAAAAGAAGTTTATTCAGCCGGATATGGAAATGGTAAGCAGAATCATTGATAAGCTCAATGAGAAGTTTGATCCTACAGAGAGTTATCATCACAGCAGCGTAGATACGGAAATGTTCGAGTTTCACTATCAGACAGACGGAATGAAACGTGAAGCATGGAGTATTACATTTCTGGGGCAGACGGTTATCAGTGGCAGCGAATTTGGTCTTGATTATTCAGAATGCCAGGAAGAATCATATCTGACACTGGAAAGCCACAACGAACAGAAGATTTTCATGTTGGCAGTAAACGGAACAATCAATCATATCGACAAGCTGATTCAGTATGTGGCACTTTCCGATACTTCAAACCAGAATAAGCAAAAATGGATCGGAGAACTGAAGAAAGGTATTAAATAGAGAGGCGGTTATTTTGTTTTTAATTACGGTAAGAGCTTACTCTGATTTTGATATACCTTATGGTATACCAGTTATTGCTGTAGGCAATAATAAAAAATCAAATGAGATCATCGACACGTTGAATAGCTTTTCTAAAAACCATAACCAGAATGGAGAAGATAAGAAATTATCTGAAGTGCTAGAAAATAATTTGCTGCATAAAGAATTAAATAAGTTGTTAAGTCAAAAAATTAACGAACATGATGCAGATGTAATTATTAGAAGGTTGACAGATATATGTAGAAACAATGCTGTATTTGTATATGATGACATTTTCGATATTTTGGAAGTAATAGAAATATAGACTTAGAAAGGAGAGCATTATGGTAGCATATATCAATGGAACATCCGCATTAAAGGAAGATAGTGAAAAAGTTATTACCTTTCCTAGTTCAAGAGAACAGGTTGTTGAAGCGCAACAAGCAAAGAAGAAAGGCAACTATAAAGAGGGTGAAGAACAGAGAGTTTATCCGTTCAAAACCGAAGAAGATCTTCAGAAAATGCACAATTATTTTGTTGAGAAAAAAATGTGGCGTAATGATCTCTTATTTATTGTCGGTGTTAATGTTGGTCTTAGAGCCGGTGATCTTCTGGAACTCACATGGGGACAGGTTTTTCCAGATAACTATTCAGAAGTCGCAAATGGCATTAGAATAAGAGAAGAAAAAACTGATAAGTGGCGTACATTCTATCTGAATGAGTCTTGCAAGAAAGCCTTTTTGGAATACTTTGGAAGATATACCGAAAATGGGAAAATTCCTGGAAGGGATGAATATATTTTTGCCAGTCGAAAGGGTAACGGACACATCGAAGTTCGCCCGGCTGGTCTTATTCTGAAAAAGGCGGCACAGGCTGTAGGAATTACCTATAATGTGGGAACTCATTCATTAAGAAAGACTTTTGGCTATTGGCAGTTAAAAGCACATCAGAACGATGCAATGTTTTTGTGTCATCTTCAGGAAATGTTCAATCATGCAACTCCAAAGGTTACATTGAGATATTGTGGTCTTGAAGATGAAAACATGGAACAGTATTATAATGATGTATGCTTACTTTAACAGAATGAGGTAATTATTTTGGAAACAGTGATGACAAAAGCAGTGGCGAAACACGATATAAAAATTCTCATGGAGGGTGGCAGATTCAGTAATTTCATTAAAGGGCATTCATACAGATGTATGATCAAGGGAAATGATGTGTTCCTGACAGACGAAGATAAATATGGTTATCATACGGATTTATCCGACTTCCATGAAGATTTTGAGGTTGTGGGAGAAGGATAGAAATGAAGGAATACTACGAAAGTTTTGAATCAAAAGCAGATCAAAACCGTGTGTCGGTATTTACGAACAAAGGTCTGGTCGTTGTGGGTGTTGACATTGGCGTGGACGGATTTGAGGCACAGCTCAATAGCAAAGAAGTGAAACAGCTTATATCCATGTTAAAGGCAGCATCCAAAAAAGCAAATAAAGTTGAATAGAATAAATAACATTACGCATATAAAAGCAATGAGATTAAGCATTAATGCTATCTCTTTTACATAGATAAAATAAATATGTGGAGGAAACACGATGTTACACAAACGTGAGGTACGAAAAATTTGTGCGATTGTGGCACTCTTGCTTGTGGTCACACTTGTTTTCGTTGGCTGTGCAACCGCTAAAGATGGAGATAATGATGTCTATGTGAAATTCCAGGATCGTATGTCAATGGACTGGGGTTATGAAGATGCTATTTATCTTGAAAAAGCGGTGATGCTGAAAGGACAAGGAAAATCAGTTTATGAAAAGGCTGATATTATCATTGTCACTTTAAACAGGGTATTGAATGAGAAATACCCCAAGGGTTGGATGTATGGACGGCTTTTTATAGAGCTAATCCAGCTCGTTTTCTTATTGATTACTTTGGTATGGAATGGATTAGACCATTTCAGCAGGTAATGATTACTTTCATGTTCAAATTCACTTACTTTATGGCTATTGCGAGTCGAGGCATGGGAAAATCCATGATTGTTGCGGCTTTTCTTTGTGCATATTGCACATTATATCCTGGTGTACAGGTGTGTATTGCTGCTGGTCAACGTGGACAGTCTATCAACGTCTTAAATAAGATTGTTGAAGAATTTATGCCAAGGACTATACTTTTTTGACAGAAGATCCAGTATTAGGAGATAATGTCATTCTCCTTACATATGGTGGCAGCCATGCTTACGGTACGAATATTGCCACGTCAGATGTGGATATTCGAGGAATTACTTTTAATCCTGTTGAGAGCTTACTTGGAAACGCTGAATTTGAGCAGTTCGAGGATCGCAACACTGATACGGTAATCTATGGCTTAAATAAGATGATTGGACTTCTGTTACAGTGCAACCCTAATTGCATTGAAATTCTGGGAGCAAAACCGGAGCATTACTTTATTATCAGTCCGGAAGGTCAGTTGCTTCTCGATAACAGAAAAATTTTCTTGTCCAGAAGGGCGATTAAAACTTTCGGTGGGTATGCCAATAGCCAGTTACGCCGACTGCAGAATGCTCTTGCAAGAGATTCATACCCACAGGCAGAAAAAGAAAAACATATCCTTGGTTCAATCACACATGCTATGGAGGACATTGTAAGCCGGTATCATAAGATTAATGGAGAACCAATAAAATACTCGTTTTGTGGCGATCATGGAGCTTTACGGCACGCATTTAGCGAGTACAATACTGTAATGCGCCGTATGGAAAGTGTGAGACAGTTTGAATATGGCAGTATTGAGCTATACCCGGATGTTTCTGAAAGAGAAGATATGGAAGTAGAAATGTTCTGCGATGTAGTTTTGCACCATTACCCCCTAAGAGATTATAGAAACATATGGAGCGAAGTCAATACCATTGTTAAAGATTACGACAAACTGGGTAAGAGGAATACCAAAAAAGATGATTTGCACCTTAATAAGCACGCTATGCACCTTGTACGGTTATATCTTACGTGCAATGATATTTTGACAAAAGAAGAGATTATTACATACCGGGAAGAAGATCACGATTTACTTATGAGCATTCGTAATGGCGAATACCAGAAACCAGACGGAACTTATCGTTCTGAATTTTTTGAGTTGGTTGATGATCTTGAGAAGAAGATGGCATATGCAGCAGAAAACACCTCTTTACCAGAACAGCCAGACAAAGAAGTTGCTTACGAAATGCTTGTAGAGATGAATCGAAAGCATATTACAGAAAATTACAAAAATGGGAAAAATTGGTAAAGTAGAATAAAATAATTACTTGACAATATATTCCAAATATGAGAAAATAAGTAATATCAAAAAGGGAGGGGCAGAAAAGTGGCTTTGTCATTAGTTGTAGATACAGACAACTTAATAGATTTAAACGGAAGGCGATATTCAGACGGTTTGTTTCTTACGCAGGATGGAGCTTTGGTATTAAAAACGAAACATGATGGCATTTTTTATCTGAGTGGCGATAAAGTTGAGGATCAAAATGTTAAGGCATATTATTGTTTTGTTGAAGGTGGTACAAAAGGTATCGTTCCATGTGATATAGCAGAAAAAATCTGTGGACAAAATAAAAATGTGCATCCCAGTTACGGTATGATAACTGTTTCAAAGGTAAATGTAAGTCCCCCAATATCACTATTTGGAAGTTCAATTAAACACGGAAATATGATTCGTCTTGAAATTTCACATGGAAAATATGAACGTGGGATTAACCACGACTATTATTATAAAAAGGGGCGAATTTGTGAGGTGGACTTATCTATGGTACAGTTTGCCGAAATAATGGCTTCTATTGGAAATGGTGATGGAATCCCGTGTACAATACGTTTTACTGAAAGAGATGGATATATGCCGCATATAGAGTATGTGAATAAAGTGGAACAATATAAAAGTGAGTTCAGAAACCAGTTATCAGACGTTGAGAAATCTGTTGATGAAGCATATTCAGCAATAAAAGAATTGTTCGATACAAAGAAAGCTCTTAATAAGGCTGATAAAGAGAAAATTTTGAACTTACTCAACAGGGCAAAAATGGATATAGGGTGCAATGCAGAATATGTCCTGGATAGTTTCGGTGAGCAAATGGAAAAGACAGTCAAAGAAGCACGAGGCGAAATCGAAGCGTTTATGCAAAGTAAAATGAACAGCATTGCAATGGCTGTAATCAATTATTCAATCAACGAAGATAAAATGGCAATCGAAGATGTTGTGAAAAGAGAGTAGAATATAATAAATATATTCGTATTAAACGGAGATAGAAAATATGAAAAGAAATAATCAGTTTTGGTTCTTGAGATTTGATGATGATTACGATAGAACCAAAGAAACATTCCGTGAATACAGAAATAATCGAGAACTATATTACGATCATAACAAAAAGATGTGGGTACATCGTGCAGAATATACGAATAATTGGTATCCGGCAGATTTTCCATGTCATAGTTATAAAGCTGCCATACGTCATCTGAGAAAACATGATGAAATCCCGAAAGGCACACGGTTTCTTCTTGTCAGTAGGTTTGTTGGTTGTGATAGAGTTTTGGTAAAGAGGTAGGATATGAGAACGAACGATATTTTGCTAGATGGATTTAACGATATTCGTACACTTCAAAGATATCTCTATATGTCAGATGAACATTATGTTGAGATAGAAAATGTCATTGGAGTAAAACTGAGAATTAGAATGGGAGAAAACCTACATTATTACTGTAAGAATATGAACTTCCCAGATTTGCCAGACGCATGTTTCTCTGAAACAATGACAAACGAGACTATGTTAGGAATTATTGATCAGTTGAAGGGGAATCCGGCAACTGAATATCCAAACAGTTTTAAGAGCAGGTGGGACGAAATAGTATCAATAACATCTGCAAACGTAGCTCAGAATGAATATAGATGGACGAATGGTAAATATAGGGGGAGTGTGTGAGATATGGTAAAAGATATTAAGATGCCAGAAAATGTGAAGATGATACTTAACAAAATATCTGGACATGGACATGAGGCGGTGATAATCGGTGGGTGTGTGCGAGATTCTGTAATGGAATATATACCGCATGACTGGGATATTGCCACATCAGCCCAACCAGAAGAAATAATGGAAATATTCAAGGACTTTCGTCTTATGACTGCTGGCTTAAAACATGGTACTGTGACAGTAATCATTAACCATGAACCATATGAGATAACTACATATAGAGTTGATGGGAGATATACGGATTTTCGCCGTCCTGATACGGTAAACTTTACGAGTGATTTGGCTGAAGATGTTTTACGCCGGGATTTTACCATAAATGCTATAGCCTATTTGCTATCAAAGTATTCAAAAGAGGATATAATTAAAACCACCAATTATAAGCTGGCAAAAATAATATCTGATGAAAGTGCAGATGAAGCAATGATGCTATGCTTGTATAAAGCACAGGACACAATCGAAGAAGTGTACTCTAATCCAGATAAGTATTGCTATGATTTAAAACACTTAGACATAAACGGACACGATTTAAAGAGCATTGGTGTTCCAGACGTTGAAATTAGCCATTATCTGTGGGAGCTTTTGCAGCTTGTGATTACAGGGGCAGTGGAAAATAATAATGAAAAGTTAATCCAAGTAGCAAAAATTTCAAGATTTTAGTTTTATCCTATTGACGGCGATTGATGTTGATAGTATAATTCAAACATACGTTCGATTAAGAAAATTTCGCTACCGTTTGGATTTTGTCGATGAAAGGGGAAAATATCAATGAAATTCAACCATAAAGAAACTGTATATGAAGTAGATGTTGATAAGGTTCTTACAGAAGCTACAGGAGATGATTTTATAGATTTTGTAGATGCTATGGGTGTAATGGTACATGCTTTATCTAATCTCGATAATTCCAACGTTGCAATCGTGTATAACGATGCAGAGGACGTAGTAACCGTATATATTTCAAACGAGGAAGAGGATTATTATACTCCCATTGATGAAAAGAATCTTGATCTGGCAGCAGAAGAAAGGCGTATTATTGTAGAAAAGCTCAGTACAATTTGACGATTATTGGAAGAAGATTAAAATAAATGCAATTCGTGATTTCGTGTTGACATTTCTGAAAAAATATGGTATCTTTATAATATCAAATAGGAAAGAAAGGGGTAAACAACATGAAATCAACGGATAGCAGATATATTTTAATTGAAAAAATAAATGAATTTATTACAAATTCAAGTCCAGCAAAAATCAAAGAATTTCAGGAAGAAGTTATGCATGATGGAAAAATCACTACTGGTAATTTTTTCAAAATGTTATCCGGGAGATATCCCCTGGACGAAGCAAGTGATGCTGAATTATACTGGATTTTAAACGCAGCTTCAAAAGTATCTAAGAGAATTGGTAAAGTGGAAGATTATTTTGAGGATGCTGAAATTTCCAACTATAGGTTCTATGATAACACAGAAGATGAAGGAAATAAATACAAAAATGGAATTGTATTTCATCATGTACAAAAACTTGCAGATAACCAGTATATGTTCCCACTGTCTGTTAAGGATATAAAGTCTTTGAAAAATGCCAACAAACTGCAGATTATTCCTGAATTACAGCGAAATTATACTAAAGATAAATATGGTGATTTGAAAACAAAAGTGAATCGTAAGAATGCACAGGAAATAGCAGATCTTATCAATAATGGTGAGTTTTTCTTCAATGGTATTCGTTTTAACTTGATGGACGATGGAGAAGCCGATCCACCGGTTTATGATGAAGATACTGAAACATTAACAATCACATCTGGAACAATTATCGTACCAGATGGAAACCATCGTTCTATTGCTTGTGAATTATCGACCAAACATCAAGATGATAAATTTGGTGTATTTTTCACATATCTGAATGCGACAGATGCGAGAAGAGTTCTTAACCAGGAGTGGACAACAGTACCAATCCCGAAACGTCACAGGGAAGCAATGAAAATGACGGTGCAGAATAGAATTGTTGATGCAATAATGCGTAGCCATGATGCAGATGAATTATACACAAAGAATATCGTAAAAGATGGTTCTGAAATAAGAATTGGACATGGTTTTATTCTTTATACAGAGTTTGCAGATTCCATTGCAGAATATTATGATATGAGCAGCTTAAAAACAAAGGCGGATCAGGATGAATTGAGAGACTGGTTGATCACGTTTATGAATTACCTTGCAAAAATCATGTACAATGATTTTTCAAATTACATGAAAGTAAAGAGAGGTTCATGGTCGGTTCATTTCTTTGCAATTCATTACTACATGATGATTAGTAGCAATTTAAAAGGACATCTTGAGTGGAGAAATTATCTTGATAGAATAATTTCTGAGACAAATTTCAATGATATGACTATAAAGGATTATTGTGTAAAAAATAATCGTAGAGGATTCCATATGTTCTGTAAGGAAAAGGAGGACGCTATATGTACAATGCTGAAGTAAAAAGATCATTTTTGAATACAATAGTCAACGAAAATTCTTATAAAACATATGTAACAATTTTTAATAAGATTGAAGAAATGGAATCGACATTTGGTAAAGATGTTTGTGAAATGAGTGTTGACGAAATAATGACTGTTCTTGATTTGAACACCGGGACTCGTTTTACAAATGGAATACAGATGATCAGCATGTTAAAGAGTTACGTTGATTGGTGCATCCAGAACGGTAAAATTGTAGGCGAAAACAATTTTGAAAAAATCGACTATAAAGAAATCGACCAGTCAATGAGCATGAAAACAAGCTACCTAAAAGACGAGCAGGAGTTCGAGGATATTTGTGCTGTTATTTTTAAAAGAGATGCCTATTATATTGAAGGTGTACAGATTCCAAGAGAACTTATATTGCGTTTATGTTTTTATGCTGAAATGGACACAAAAGAAATCGTACTGATTGAAAAAGAGCAGGTTGATTTTGAAAATAAGGTTATTTTAAGTCCAGTTCGTCCTGGAGTGAAATATTGCGTAGATGACAAAATTTTGAAATTATGTCGTTTCTGTGTAGATATGACGGTGGTAGAAAGCCGAAAAGGGTTTGATGAACCGGTTTGTGATAATAAATACCTCTTCAGATCAAGAAAATGTTCTTTACGTTACGGGAAAACAGAAGATACGCCGATGAATCCAATGTTCATCACAAGATCCATTACGCAGATCAGCAGAGACTACTATGAAGCTACAGATATGTACAAAGAGATTACACAGAAAAAATTAGCAGATTCACATAAATTTATTAGAATCCATAATTCTGGTAATCCAGAAATGTACATTAAGACCGTGATAAAAGATGAAATTATTGCACAGAAACCGAATATAAGTAAGAGAAACTTAGATAGTCAAATTTTTAAGTTGGAAAAATTGTATAAATCTTGGGTAAAAGCATTGTTTTAAATATAGAGTGGGAGCAATCTCACTCTGGCAGAATGAAATGAGTAGAATAAAATAAATGTTTTTAATCAAAAGCACTTGACAAAATCGGATATATGTGATAATATATAATTGTTCAAGAGAGAACGAAAGAAATAAAAAATAAGTCAGGATAGCTCAAATGGTAGAGCGCATAAAAGAACAAAAGTGCTTAGTTCAAGCACTAACAGCAAATTTTTAATTCTAACAAGATGATGTTGTGGGTTCGAGTCCCACTCCTGGCATTCGGCGAAAGCCTTAGACACATGCAGCAAATTTAAAATGGATAAAGCAAAAATTTGAAGATTTAAGTGAAGTGGTTCAAATCCACAATATAAAGTGTCTAGTAATTGAATATGAGACTGATCCGGTGATGCTTTTCAAGGTGCATTGTGGTGGGAAGCACATACAGCAATTTTACATAAAAGGAAACTCTGCAAAAGTTTTAGTTACGGTTCGACTCCGTACAGTCTCACAAATCCACACCAATTACTTATAATATAAGTAGAATAAAATAATTGTAAATACGCTGTCATAGCTCAATGGATAGAGCAACGTAAAATCAACCAATATGTCTTGCATAAGACATACACAGCAATTTTAACGATAGCCTGTTAAGCCGTAGGTTCTTGGTTCGAGTCCAAGTGACAGCATTAGTGTGGTAGACAAGTGGTAAGTCAGCGGCTCTTAAAATGTGTTTAGGGGAACACAGACAGCAATGTTAAAATTCCAGCCGCCATCGTGAGTTCGATTCTCACCCACACTTTGAATTATCAGACACGTATCTGGCGAGAAGATACAAGGATGGGCGCACGTCCGTTTGGTAATTTACATTATCCGAATTAACACCTCTTTCTGCTGTTGGTTCTTTGTTCGGATGGTGAAACTTTTGGGACTATCTGGAGATGTTATAGCAGATAGCATCTGTTAGCTCAAAAAATGCTTTTGGGAAGTTGGAGTGTGGCGAAAGCCTTATAACAAAAGCAGTGTACACAATTAAGAAAACAATCAATAAATCAAATTTGTTACATTTTTACTGATACTGGAAAGACAGAAAAGTTCGGGCGTAGCTCAGTTGGGAGAGCGTGGGGCGTGTAGCCCCGAAGGTCATAGGTTCGAGTCCTATTGTCCGATTAGGCAAGTGGCGGAGTGGTAGACGCAACGACATGTTTTATACATAAGTGCTTAGTTATTAGCACAAACAGCTATTAACTTTTGTAGAAAATTCAGGGAGTCGTTTTACGCAGGTTCGATTCCTGCCTTGCCTACTAGCACCATGAAGTATGCAACTTTGTTTAGTTGGAAGTAAGAGAATATCGCACCACAGAAATCGTATGTTCTGTGCAATTAAATGCAGCGAAAAGGTATTATGAAAGACTAATCCATTGGAGGTCGTGCATGGCTTCGCTTTATGGTGCAACTAGGATCATTAGCTCAGTTGGTCAGAGCATCCGGCTCATAACCGGGCGGTCTAGGGTTCGAGTCCCTAATGATCCACTTCTAACAGTACCCAAGAGGCTATAAGGGGCAAACGAGAGTTTGTAGGCAGAAGAAGTCAAATAATAAGCCGGAATAAAATTGATGAAGATTTTGTGCGTGGGTTCAAATCCCACCTGTTAGATTTAGACATTCACAGCAAATATTATTGGGAATACCAGCGGATTGTAAATCTGTTATATAAAATGTCTAGGAAATGTACACGTAGCTCAGTTGGGAGAGCATCTGACAAGAACATATTATGAGACTTGATATGATAGTCTCTTACAGCAACTATCAAGAGGAAAATGCAATCAGATAGTCGCAAGTTCGAGTCTTGCCGTGTACATTCTAATTTTTACTTTGAGTAGTATAAAATAAATATCTTCAATTATAATAATTTGAATTAGGAGGAAACCAATATGGGTTTTATGGATTCTGTAGAGAAAGAACTACTGAATGGTGATGCAAACAGAAGCCGCACTGAAAACGGTGCGTTAGGGTACAGAACAACCGGAAAAAATCTGCTTGATCTGAATTTCCAGACCTCTTCATTAAGAAAGAAACAACCGGATGAAATCGTTGGCAAATATGTTGACGCTTTTCTGGACAATAAACTTTATGCTCTGAAATGGCTTTTCTATCTGCGTGATGCAAGAGAAGGTCTTGGAGAGAGAAGAAGTTTCCGTATCATTATGAACCATCTGGCAAAAACCGAGCCGAACATTGCAAAAGCACTTGTGGCACTTATTCCGGAGTATGGCAGATATGACGATTTGGTGTGTCTGTTCGGAACAGAATGCGAAGTTTTTGCGTTGGCTGTTATCAAAGAACAGTTAAACAAGGACTTGGAAGATATGAAAGCAAACAAGTCCATTTCATTACTTGGAAAATGGCTGCCGAGCTGCAATGCATCTTCCAAAGAAACGAGGGAAAAAGGGCTTCTCATTAGCAAGTATCTGGGATTGAATGAAAAAGGTTACAGAAAGGTGCTGTCAGAGCTGCGTAAATACCTCAAAGTAGTTGAGCGTCAGATGTCAGCGAAAGAGTGGGACAAAATCAACTATGAGGCTGTTCCATCAAGAGCAAATCTGAATTACAATGGTGCATTTCTTAGAAATGACGAGGAAAGACGTAGGGCATATCTGGAAAGCCTGAAAAAAGGCGAAGCAAAGATCAATGCATCTGTCCTTTTCCCACATGATATTGTAAACAAGTACAAAGAGACTGTATATGGAACAGTCACAAAGAAAAAGGATGACACATTGGAGGCACTGTGGAAAGCGTTACCTGATTTAGTGCAGGAAGATACATCAACACTGGTTATCAGGGACGGTTCTGGAAGCATGACTAGCATGATTGCTAATGACAGTTATGTTACTGCATTGGATGTATCAACCGCTTTGGCAATATATTTTTCAGAAAGGGCTTCTGGGGAGTTCAAAGATAAGTATATTACATTTGGAAGTAAGCCAAAAGTAGTAGATCTTACTGGTATGACATCTCTAAGGGATAAACTTATCAGATCTTACAGAGAAACCGATTGGACTAACACAAACATTGAAGCAACGTTCAATCTGATTCTTAATGTAGCCATCAAAGGAAAGATGAAACAAGAAGATATGCCGAAAAACATTCTCATTGTTAGTGATATGGAATTTGATGGAGCTACATCTGGAAGAAGAGATCAGACACTTTTCAATGAAATCGCTGAGAGATTTGCAGCACACGGCTACAAAATGCCACGCCTGGTATTCTGGAATGTAAATTCAAGAACTGGCACAATTCCTGTAAAGGAAAATGAACTTGGTGTAGCACTTGTTTCCGGATTCTCAGTAAATGTTATAAAAATGGTACTTAGTGGTGAACTTGATCCGTATAAGTGCCTGACAGACCAGCTTGATTCCGAGAGATATTCTCCGGTAGAAGCTGTGGTCAAAGATTTATTATAAAACAAAAAGTTTATACGGTGACATATACAGCCAAGCTAAAAAGAGACAAAACAGTGTTGAGTGTGACGGAAAAGGTTGATGGCACTTCTGCCACATTTTTCTTAAAGAAAGTAGGAAAGAATAAATATGAGTTTGGAGTTTGCAGTCGAAACAAACGGCTTGTGACAGAGGACAATTCGTATTATTGGAATGTGGCGAGAAAGTTCAAAATCAAAGAAACATTACAGACGCTTATCGGTGGACTTGATTGGATTGTTCTCCAGGGAGAGATTACCGGAGAAGGAATCCAGGGAAACAAATACCCGATGGATGGTGGCGAAAGATTCTGGGCGTTCAATCTGATTTCACCAGAAGGAAAGCTCACAACAGAAGAAATGCAGAGACACCTCTTGCATTATGGAATATACACAGTGCCGATTTTTGATGACAAATTTGTTATCCCAGAAGAGTGGGAAATTTCAGATCTGGTGCATTATGTACAGGGAAAATCCCAGATTTATCCTAGAGAAAGAGAAGGTTGTGTATTCAGAAATGTTAATCAGAATATTTCTTTTAAATGCATAAATCCAGAGTTCTTAATTAAGAACAATCTGTAACAAAAGGAGAAAATAAAAGTGGACACAAGCGATTTCGCAAAACGAATGAAAGAGTATGAGGATGCAAGAAAAGATTACCTGACAAAGAGAGTTCCTGTGATGATTAGAATTGATGGTAAGGCATTCCATACATTCACAAGAGGTTTAGCAAGACCTTTTGATGACATCTTAATCGAAGCAATGCAGAGGACAATGAAATACCTTTGCGAAAACATTTCCGGATGTGTACTTGGATATACGCAGAGTGATGAAA
>ERZ825137.3395-NODE-3395-length-17128-cov-3.230071_pt1 | contig 17128 bp, 9 predicted proteins | sample MGYA00519873_ERZ825137 | MGnify/ENA primary metagenome ERZ825137 (study PRJEB31778, sample SAMEA3449190) | human gut metagenome | biome: human gut; feature: human-associated habitat; material: faeces | place: United Kingdom | collected 2010/2012 ...
CGCTCGACGATCGAGAGGTACAGCAGCGTCACGACATACAATATAATCAGTGCAAGCAACATAATCTCCTATCCGATCCGGATTTGGTTCAACAACAGGAAGGCGATGACGAAAGCCACCAGCGCAACCGCGAGGATCGTCACGATGTACGTGCTGTTGCGCGCCATGCGGCTGCGGGCCAAAAACGACTCGACGATACCGATCGCCAGCCCGGCCGCGAGACCCAACAGGAGTACTACAATCGTGTCCCAATACAGTACCGAAGCGAATGCCGAAGCGGCCAGTACGGCCAATAGCCCGGCCTTGATCCAACCGGCAAGGGTAATCAACGCCAGATCGAATCCACTATAATCCAACACCATCGCTTCATGAATCATCGTCAGTTCGAGGTGCGTACGGGGATCGTCCACCGGAATCCGCCCGGCTTCGACCAGCATAATCTTGAACAGCGCATACATCACCAATACCATCACGACGACCATTTCGGGCGTACCGCTCCCCACTCCGGCAAAAACCTGGGAAAAACTGAGGCTGTCCGACACCAGTGCGAGCGTTCCGGCCACCAGGAAAAGCGCCGGCTCCAACAAGGCGCCGTAAAGCGCCTCGCGGCTGGCCCCCATCCCGTCGATGCTGCTTCCTGTCTCCATGGCGGCGAGGATCAGCATTACGCGCCCCAGCGCCAGCAAATAGCAAAACAGGACGATGTCTCCATTGAACGCGAGTACGGCGGAAAAATCGCCGACCGGTACCAACAGCATGGCCGCCACGGTCGAAGCCAGATAGACCACCGGGGCGAGCCGGAACACGAACCCCGTCGCCGGACTGTAAACAGGCGCCTTGCACAACAACGCCCCCAACCGACTGATATGCTGATAGAAAGGAGCCCCCTTACGGCCGGCCAACAAGGCCTTTGTCCGGACGATCATTCCGGGCAGCATCAGTGCAACGAACAGGTTCAATACTACACTCATCGTATAAATCGGTATCTTAGAGCAGATTCAGGATCGACAACAAAAACACGAGGGCCAGGAACAACAGCGCATAGAGCACGTAATGGTTGACCTTGCCGGTACGGAACATCACCAACCGCGCGTTCATACGGCGCAACAGGTAACTCCACCACCGGGCGAACAGCGAGTCGAGCGTATCCTTATGCCGTACGTCGAAATGGTGCTCCGTGGGAAAAATCTCGTCGGCGGCGATCCGTGCGGGATCGAGCCGGTTGGTAATCATCCGTTCCGAGATACGGCCCAGTCCCTCGCTGAACGATTCGCCGGTATACTGCATCCGGGAGGTCACCGCCGTAAAGCCGCAATTCCATGTGGGCGAAGAGCTTTCTGTACGACGGCGCACGACCCACGAGCGCAACAGCCACAATATGACGGAAATTCCCACCAGCATCCCGATCCCGTAAGTAAGCGGCAGGAAGCTGTCTGAAAAAGACACCGTGCGGTCCAATACGTCCGCCGGAACAGAGATCGGAGAGGCTCCCGAAACATCGGCAATCCGGGCCACGAGCCCGACGATCCACCGCAACGCGAACACGGGCGCCAACCCCACCAACAGGATACCCGCCAGCGGCAACGCCATCGCCGCGAGCATCGGACGGGAAACCTCCCGTGCCCGCTCGGCCACTTCGCTGCGCGGAAGTCCCGAGAAGACGACCCCGTAAAGTTTCGTGAAGGCCAGCACGGCCAGCCCCCCGATCAGCGCGAGAAAAATCAGCCCGGACAGTGCGATGACCGTCACCGGTCCGTTGGCCGCAATTCCGTCAAGCAGCCCCATATAAATCAGAAACTCGGAAACGAACCCGCTCAGCGGCGGCAACGCGCAGATCGCCAGCGTCCCGACCAGAAACAGGATCGCCGTCACGGGCATCCGTTTGCCCAGTCCGCCCAAATCGTCGAGCGAGGTGGTGTGCGTGGCCGTATAGATATTGCCTGCCCCCATAAAAAGCAGCGACTTGAAGAACGAATGGTTCAGCGTGTGCAGCAGCGCTCCGGCCATACCTGCGTAAAAAATAGGGTCGCTTCCTTCCGCCTTGCCGAGCAGCGCGGTACCGAGAGCGATAAAGATGATCCCGATATTTTCGATGCTCGAATAGGCGAGCAATTTCTTCACATCGTTCTGCAACGCCGCGAGGATCACGCCCCACAAGCCGGTTACCGCACCGATGCACAGCACGATCAGCCCGATCGTGAACAGGTGCGAATCGAAACAGGAGACGACACGCATCACGCCGTATACACCGGTTTTGATCATCACACCCGACATGAATGCAGAAATGTGGGCCGGAGCGGCCGGATGCGCCTCGGGCAGCCAAACATGCAACGGGAAAATACCCGCTTTCATTCCGAAACCGATGAGGAATACGATGAACAGCGGGATGATGTTTCCACCCTGTTCACCGTAGAGCGCCAACGCATCGAACGATGCAGGCAAGCCGCTCGCATACAACGTGACGAATCCCGCCAGCAGGAACAAAAAACCCACATGCATCAGGATCAGGTAGCTGAGTGCGGCCCGGCGCACTTCGCGGCGCTCGGCATCGAACAGCATCAGCACGAACGACGACAGCGTCATCACCTCCCACGCGAACAGGAAGCTGAATCCGTCGCGCAGCGTCACGACCAGCAGCATCGACAGGTACAGAATGCCCAGGCCGCAATAGTGCAGCGAGATCTGTGCCGGGGATTTGCGGCCCAAATAGGGCTTTATATAACCTTTCGCATAAATCAGCACCGCGACGGCCGACAACGACAATATAATGAGGAAAAAGGAAGACAGCGGATCGGTAACGCCGTATTGCGGACCGAAAACGATATTGATTCCCTCGGGATAAATTCGCCCTCCGCCGGAAAACACCCCGACAGCCTCATACAGGGCCGACAATACTCCGAGGCCGACGACACAGAAAGCGACCTGCCATTTCCACCGCACCGGAACCGCAAAAACGGCCAGCGACAGCAACATCAGTGCTATAACGGACTCGATAAACATACGCGCGGCTAATTCTTCGGATAAGATTCATTGACGAACGCGACCGCCGCGACAGCTGCCACGGCAGCCGTTTCAGTACGAAGGCGGCTACGCCCCAAAGAGATATCGGCAAACCCATACTGACGGGCTAATCCGATCTCTTCGGGCGAAAAATCACCTTCGGGCCCGATCAGCACCATCACACGGCTTCCCGGAGAGATGAGTTGCCCGATAAAACGGCGCGGCATATCCTTTTCGCAATGGGCGATCAGCTTCACCCCGTCGAACGGCCGTGCGACCCATTCGCGCAGCGGCGTCAGCGGCTCGACTACCGGATGATAGGCCTTGAGCGATTGTTTGACGGCACTGGTAACCACCTTCTCCAACCGGTCTGTCTTGAGCGTGCGACGCTCGCAATGATCGGTCAGCAACGGTACGATACGGTCTACGCCGATCTCGGTCGCCTTCTCGGCGAACCACTCGAACCGGTCGGTATTTTTGGTCGGGGCAACGGCCATCACCAGCTCGTAGCCCCGTTTTTCGAACTCAGGCCAGCGTTCGCGGATCACGACACGACAATGTTTCGGCGACGCTTCGACGATCTCGGCCCGGCACATCGTTCCCCGGCCGTCAGTCAGGTGCAGCGAATCTCCCGCCCCAAGACGCAATACCCGCACGCAATGCTTCGATTCCTCCTCGGAAAAAACATAAGAACCGGCGTCAGGATCGAGCTCGGGAGCGTAAAAGAGTTGCATGAGCGGCGGATTTTATCTAATTTTAGCGGCGGAAACGAATTTCCATCACAAAGATACGACAACGAACCTAAAGAAACAAAAACGATCTTACCTCCAGAGCCAATTCCCGGACAATTATGAAAAATTTATCCGCATTGACATTTCTCATGATCATGACGACACTTCTAAGCGGCTGCAAAAGCAAACAGGCTGAGAGCAATCCGCTGCTCGAAACGTGGAGTACTCCTTTCGGCGTACCCCCTTTCGACAAGATCAAAACCGAGCATTTCAAACCTGCGGTCGAGGCGGGTATCCGCCTGCACGAAGCGCAGATCGACTCGATCGTAAAAAACACCGAAACCCCGTCGTTCGGAAACGTCATCGAGGCACTGGACCGCAGCGGCGAGGTGCTGAACAACGCCTATACGGTCTTTTCCCTGCTGAACTCCGCCGAAAGCAACGACCGGATGCAGGCGGACGACATGGAAATTTCTCCGCTGGTATCCGCCCACAACGACAACATTTACCTGAACGACCGCCTGTTCCAAAAGGTAAAAGCCGTTTACGACCAGCGCGAATACCTCTCGCTCGATCCACAGCAGCTACGGCTCACGGAACAAACTTACAAGCGGTTCGTGCGGGCCGGGGCACTGCTCACGCCCGCGCAGAAGGAGCAGCTTAAAAAGATCAACGAGCAGCTCTCCAGACTCGGCGTACAATTCGGCAACAACCTGCTCGCCGACAACAACGCCTTTACGCTGGTAATCGACAAACAGGAAGACTTGGCAGGAGTGCCCGCCTCTATCCAGTCGGCGGCCAGCACCGAGGCGGTGAACCGCAAGATGGAAGGCAAATGGGTCTTTACGCTCAGCAAGCCGAGTATGATTCCGTTTCTGAGCTACTCCGAGCGGCGGGACCTGCGCGAAAAGCTCTACAAGGCCTACCTCGAACGCTGCAACCGCGGTGACAGCACCGACAACAAACAGATCGTGAACGAGATCGCGAAACTCAGGCTCGAAAAGGCCCGGCTGATGGGCTATCCCTCTTACGGCGCCTTCGCACTCGACGACGAAATGGCCCAAACCCCTGAAAACGCCTATGCACTGCTCGACAAGCTGTGGCAGCCATCGTTGGAGCTGGCAAAAAAAGAGCTCGAAGAGATGAAAGCGATCAAAAAAGCCGAAACCGGCGACGACAGCTTCGAATCGTGGGACTGGTGGTATTATGCGGAAAAAGTACGCAAGCAAAAATACGACCTCAACGAGGAGATGCTTCGCCCCTACCTCTCGCTCGACAATGTCGTGCAAGGTATTTTCCAACTCAGCAACCGCCTCTGGGGCATTACCTTCCGGCCCGTATCGGTGCCGGTTTACCACAAGGAGTGCATAGCTTACGAAGTATTGGACAAGGATAACAAACACCTGGGGATCCTCTATTTCGATTTCTTCCCGCGCCCGGGCAAGCAGGGCGGCGCATGGTGCGGCGCTTACCGCGAAGAGCGCTATGAAGAAGGCAAACGTATCGCTCCGGTCGTAACGATCGTCGCGAACGTAAGCCGCCCGGCAACTCCCAACGGGGTGGCGTTGCTGAACCTCGACGAAACCGAAACCCTCTTCCATGAGTTCGGCCACGCGCTGCATAGCCTTTTCTCCCAGGTACATTACGCAGGTATCGGCGGCGTGGAACAGGATTTCGTCGAACTCCCCTCCCAATTGATGGAAAACTGGGCGTTCGAACCGGATATGCTGCGGATGTATGCGAAACATTACCAGACGGGCGATCCAATGCCGGACGATCTGATCGAAAAAATCCAACGAAGCGCGCTGTTCAATCAGGGTTTCACCACAACCGAACTGCTGGCCGCCTCGCTTTCGGACATGGATATCCACACGATCACCGAATACCGGCCGATCGACCTCAACGCTTTCGAAAAGGAGATGCTGAACGGCAAACGGGGACTAATCCCGCAAATCGAACCACGTTACCGTTACCCCTATTTCGCACACATTTTCGGCGGGGGATATGCCGCTGGGTATTACAGCTACATCTGGGCCGAAGTACTCGACAAGGATGCTTACGAAGCTTTCGTCGAGAGCGGCGACATTTTCGACCGGACGACGGCGGAATCGTACCGCAAAAATATCCTCGAAGGCGGTATGGAACTGTACAAAAAATTCCGGGGCCATGAGCCGGACATCAAACCGTTGATGATCAAACGCGGACTGATCGAGATGCCGGCCGACACCGCAGCCCGGCCCGCTCCGCTCGACACGGCAGCGCGCAATGCCTCGATCCGCCGCATTATCGGGCAACAGTGACGCCGGAACCGGCTTTATTCGCATACAAAGTCAAATACCGTAACAAGACAGGCGCCGTACGTCGCCTGTCTTGTTACGGTTAAATACGTGTGCATCATCGAAGAACAGTAAATCCGCAACCTCTCGTACCGCATCGCATGGAAGCCGGTAACCTGAAACCGGACCGATTCATCCCCGGCAGACCGGATATACCCGCCCTGGCCGGGCCACGCGAAATCAGATAGTATACCCCGCACCCATCAGATCAGGATTCCGATCAGTGTGGCGGACATGCAGGAAACGAGCGTCGCACCGACAACGGCCAACAATCCGAAACGGGTCAGGAAAAGTTTTTTATTCGGGGCCAGCGAACCGATGCCGCCGATCTGAATGCCTATCGAAGCCAGATTCGCAAAACCACACAACAGATAGGTAGCAATGATGACCGAACGCTGGTAAACAAAAGCTCCGGCCTCTTTATACGCCGCCAAATCGGCATACGCGACGAACTCGTTGATCGCGATTTTCTTGCCGAGCAGCGCCGCTACCAACGGCACATCCTCCCGGGCTACCCCGATCAGCCATGCGACCGGCGTAAAGGCCAGGCTCATGATAAATTCGAGGCTCAGCCCGTCGAAACGGCCTCCGGAGAAAGCAAGTATCCATTCGTTCAACCCGGTATAACGTCCGATCAGCCCGCCGAGCAGGTAGTTCAGGAAAGCGACGAGCGCAATGATGACCAACAACATGCCTGCAATATTGACCGCCAGTTTCACGCCCTCGATCGTACCGTTGGAGAGCGCATCGAAAAAGTTGGCGCCGACCGAATCGCTCGATACCTTGGCCTCTTTACGGACAGCTCCCGTCTCGGGGAAAATGATCTTCGCAATCACGACCGTCCCCGGGGCAGCCATGACCGATGCCGAAATCAGGTGTTTGGCAAAAATCACCGTCGCCTGCGGATCGCCGTCGCCCAACATCAGGATGTAAGCGGCCATCACCCCTCCGGCAATCGTAGCCATGCCCGAAACCATCACGAGGAACAGTTCTGAGTCCGACATGTCGGACAGGTATTTTTTCGTCAGCAACGGCGATTCGGTCTGTCCCAGAAAGATATTACCGGCGGCCACCAATCCTTCGGCACCACTGATATACAACAATTTGCGCAATCCCCAGGCAATCCATCCCACGACCCACTGGATCACTCCGTAAAAATAGAGGATACTGGTCAGTGCGGCGAAAAAGACAGTGACAGGTAAAACTTGGAACACAAAGATATAGCCGACCTTATTCACATCGACCAGATCGCCGAACAGGAACTTCGAGCCGGCGTGCGTAAAGTCGAGAATTTTGACGAAACAACGCCCCAGCACCTCGATAAAGTTACCGACAAACGGCACGTAGAGGATCGCTACACCCAACACCAACTGGAGCAACAGCGCGACGGCAATTTGCGTCCAATCAACGGCACGCCGGTTGCGGCTGAACAGGTACGCGATAAAAATCAGGGCAAGGATTCCGAGAAATCCCCGAAAAACGGTCACCAGCATAGGTTCAAAACTATTAAAAAGGCCGTAACAACTTTCGCTCTTCGCCGGCGGAACGGTCATCCGCAAAATACCTGGAATACAAGGTCATGAGATCATGGAACACCACCCGGTGCAAGGATCAATCACCGGCATCGGCCTTGTTGCAAAAATCGATATTCCAAACCGGCTATCATCAAGGAATAATATCGGGCACTCCTATATCGGACAAAAGTAGGTTATTTTTCGGCACAGCCGCGGGACGGACGAAAAAAAGCGGCGCCGAAGCACCGCTTTATCATAACTTTTATCTTTTAAGGCTATTTATTTTACCCGGTATCGTTCAAGCCCGTCCCTCTCTCCGGGGTTACACCGGATCGGTTTCGAGGCATATTTCCGGACAAGGAACGGTTTCCGGCCCCTGGGAATCCTTCTTTGGGAGAAGCACCTGACGCCGGGTCACCGCCCTAAAGCGGTTTACCGTCGCGGTCGACCAACTGCACTTTACCCAGGTTTAGTGCTTTCACACCGGAGAGCTGGCTCTTTGCATCGCCAACCACGACAACCACCATCTTGCCGAAGTCGATATTTTTCGCGATTACCGCTTTAGCCTGTTCGAGGGTCATCTCTTTGAGGATTTTCTCACGCTGCAACGGATAATCTTCGCTCAGGCCATAGATCGAGATGTCGCGCAACAGGCCCAACAACGCGCCGGGCGTCTCGAACGAACCGTTCATCGTACGCAACAGTGCCGTACGCGTCTGGTCGAGGTACTCCTGCGAGAACTCCGCCCCGTAACCCGACAAAATATCGCGGAACAGTGCGAGCGATTCTTTCGTCACCGTAGCCTGCACGCTCGAACGGGCAGCGAAGTAGTTGTTATAGATGCCCTGCGTGAAGCTCGAATAAGCACCGTAGGTATACCCGTGCTTGAGGCGCAGGATATCGAACAGCAGGCTGCCCGACGAAGCGCCCAGCTTGTCGTTGACCACCACGGCGGGATAAGCCTCGGGGCTGGCCACCGGCATCGCTTTGTCGCCGATCATGATGTAGGACTGGCGGGCGCCCGGATAGTCGATGAAATAGACTTTGGCCTCGGGCCGGACATCTGCGGAGACGATCTGCGGAGTTTCCACCTCTTTGGCTTTCCAGTTCTTCTCCAGGGAACCGAGCGAAGAGACCACCTCCTGTTGGCTCAGGCCTCCCACGAAGCTCACCTTGGCCACCGAAGGCGAGAGATTGGCCTCGTAAAATGCTTTCGCATCGTCGAGCGTCAGGCCGCTGACGGTTTGTTCCGTTCCGTCGGGCGTATAGGAGAGAATGCTCTCCGAACCGAATACCTGCTTGCGGAACAACTGCTGTCCGATCAGCGAAGGATCGGCCGCATTCTGGCGGATATTGTCGAGCATGCGTTCCTTCACTACCTCGAACGACTGTGCGTCCCAGCGGGGATGCAACAGCATCTCTTCGACAAGGGCGATCGCCTGGGGGTAATTCTTCTTCAGGCAACTACCCGTCACGACCATCGTCTCCGTACCGGACTGCACCGAAATGCGGGCGCCGAGGGTGCCGATAGCCTCCTCGAGTTCGGCCGGAGTTTTATATTCGGTACCTTCGTTGAGCATATTCGCGGTCAGTTTCGCAAGACCTGCCTTGGCCGGCGTGTCGGACAACATACCGTTGCCCAGTTCGATGGCGAAATTCACCAGCTCGCTGTAAACGATGCCCTTTACGGTCATGCCGTTACCGAGCGTAGCATTCCAAACGGCAGGCACCTTCAGTTCGGGGGTATTGGACATCAGGGCCGGCTCAACGCTGCGGTCGAACGACGAAGGAGTACGCTCGTACGGATCATCGACGATCGCACCGCCCTGCGAATTGAGCTGCTGATCTTCGATCGACTCCTGGTTCACCACGGCCGGAACAGATCCGGTCAGGGCCAAGTCGAGCTGTCCTTTGGGTACGATACTGATGCCGAGGTACGGTTTGCCCTTGATGTATTTGTTGTACACGCGCATCACATCTTCGGGGGTGACGGCCTTATACTTTTCGAGTTCGTGGATCGTCCGGTCGGGCGAACCGCCGAATACGTTGTCGTGGGCCATCGCGATCGCCTTGCCGTTGGTCGAAACCAAGCGGTTGTAAGTGCGCGTCTCCTCGATGTTCTTGTAGCGTTCGAGGTCTTTCGGGTCGACTCCCTCCTTCTCGAAGCGGGCATACGCCTCTTCGATACCGGCGTACACATCGTTCAGGTTCACTCCGGGAAAAGTCGTCGCATTGAGCAGCGCCAGGCCCGCGATCTCCAGCTGGTAATTGAACATATCGACCGAAGGCACGAGCTTGCGCTCCTCGACCAATACCTTGTACATCGGGGATTTTTTATCTCCCGCCAACAGGTTGCACAGGAAATCGAGTGCATAGCCGTCCTCGTTGTAAGCCTCCACCGCAGGATAAGTCATAACGATCATCGGCGCATTGCAAAACGCATCTTCATACGAAATGCGCTTGGTCGAATCGAGCGTCACGTTCTGAACGACCGGAGCTTCGGGCTTCGGCCGGGCGGGAATCTCACCGAAATATTTCTGGATCAACTCCTTGGTTTTAGCCACATCGAAGTCACCCGCCACGACCAGCGTCGCATTGCTGGTGGTATAGTACTTATTGTAGAACTCCTTGACATCTTCGACCGTCGCGCTACGTAGGTCGGGAATTTCGCCGATCACCGTCCAACTGTAAGGATGTCCCTCCGGGAAGAGGTTTTTGAATACGAGGTCGAACGCCAGCCCGTAGGGCACGTTCTCACCCTGGCGCTTTTCGTTCGACACCACGTCGATCTCACGCTTGAGACCGCCTTCAGTCACAGTATTGATAAAATACCCCATGCGGTCGGACTCCATCCACAGCACTTTCTCCAGCGCGTCACGCGGCACCGTTTCGAAATAGACCGTTCCGTCGTTGCTCGTCCCGCCGTTGAAAGAGCCGCCCATCGCATCGATCTTCTGGAAAAACGCATTGCGCGGCAGGTTCTCCGAACGCTGGAACAGCATGTGCTCGAAGAAGTGCGCGAAACCGGTCTTGCCCGGTTTTTCACGGTTGCTGCCCACATGGTACTGGATCGCCACCGACACCACCGGGTCGGATTTATCCTCGTGCAGAACCACCTCGAGACCGTTGTCGAGTTTGTATTTTTCATATTTCAGGGATGCGACATCCCCGTTTTTACAGCTGCTCATGCCTGCCATAACAGTAGTCATCAGTAAAGGAATCATCAATTGTTTTCTCATAGACAGAAGGGTTTTAGATCGATAAAGTTACGACTTTTCCGACACAGTAACCACTCCCGCAAGACAAATGTGAACTATTTTTAGCTAATTTTGTTTTTTGTTGCCTCACCAAACCCGCCAATTTTCAATGAAAAAGAACCTATTCTTCGTATTGTTGCTCTGCAGTGTTTTACAGGGAACCTCCCAGACCCCGGCCGAATTCAAGACCCCAGCCAATCGGTACCGGCCCAAACCGCTTTGGTTCTGGAACAACACGACGGTCACCCGCAATGTTATCGACACCCAACTCAAAGCGCTCAAGGAACAGGCGGGGTACGGTGGCGTATCGATTTTACCGTTCGGTGCCAAATTCGGGCCAAAATACCTCTCTCCGGAATATTTCGACCTGTACGAATACACTGCAGGAAAAGCCGAGACCCTCGGAATGCAACTTTCATTATACGACGAATACGGATTCCCGAGCGGCAGCGGCGGCGCGATAGGCGGCGACGATATTCCCCGCTTCCTGAACCGCTACCCGTCACTGGCCATGAAGCGTCTCGACAAAATCGAGGAAGAGGTGGACGGTGGGACGGTATACCACAAACCGGCGTCGGCCGCAGGCAAGCTGATGGCCGTCGTAGCGATGGATACCGCCACGAAAGAGCGGATCGACCTGACGGACAAGATCACCGAAGGGGTGATCGTCTGGAAAGTACCTGAAGGCAGGTGGAAAATCATGCAGTTCGTCTGCGTGAACGACGGCGACCCGAACATGGACTACCTGAGCAAAGACGCGGCCAAGGCTTACGTCACGATGACGCACGAACAGTATTACAAGCGTTTCCCCCAATATTTCGGTACGACCATCACCGAAACGTTTTTCGACGAACCGACCCTTTACCGGGCCAAAGGACGGGTCTGGACCCCCTCTTTCAACGATGAATACCGTGCCCGGTACGGTTCCTCTCCCGCACTTTACTACCCGGCGTTGTGGTACGACATCGGCCCCGAAACCGAGGCGGCACGCAATGCACTGTTTACGCTGCGCAGCGACCTGTATGCCGAAGCGTACCCGCTGACCATCAGCCGGTGGAGCGCCGCACACGGCGCACTGGCGACCGGCCATCAGGACAACGAAGAGGTCGAGAACCCGGTAGGTACGTCGGGAGACCTGATGAAGTGTTTCCGCTACCTGGACATTCCCGGCATCGACAAAATCGGCACGTGGGCCGAACGTCCCACCGAACGTTTTTACAAGATCGTCAGTTCGGCCGCTTACAACTGGGACCATTCGCTGGTCATGTCCGAGACATACGGCGCCATGGGGAACCTTCCCTGGGACAGCCTCTATTCGATCGCAATGGACCAGTTCGCCAAAGGAATCAACGTACTGATCCCGCATGCCGCATGGTACGACGACGACAACGTGACATTCCTGCCCGAACTGTCGTCCCGCAATCCGCTCTATGCAGACGGACTGTACGACTTCAACACGTTTCTCGGACGAATGCACACGATACTGCAAAACGAAGACCGCTTCGTGGCCGAAATAGCCGTACTCTACCCGATCCATACGATGCAGGGCGACCACCGTTTCGACGGCCCGCTGGATCCGTATCGGGGTGGCGTGGAGATCCCCTATCTCGACTATGTACAGCTCGGACAGATGCTGACCGACGGCCTCGGGCGCGATTTCGAATGGCTCCATCCCGAAGTGCTGGCCGACCGCTGTACGGTGGGCAAACGCGGCACCCTCGACCTGAGCGGCACGAAACAATACAACTCGTTCCATACGCTGATTATCCCGGCTTCGAAAACCATCAGCGTCAGCACGCTCAACCAGGCAGCAGCGTTATACGAAGCCGGCGGAAAGGTCATTTTCACGTCGCAGTTGCCGACCCGTTCAGCCGAAGCCGGAGCCGACGATTGGGTGGTGACCCTGATGGGTGAACTGCTGCCGCAAGCGGCCCAGGGAGTATACCGGAACCACAATAAAAACGGCGGCGAGGTGTTATTCATCGAGCACCCCGACCTTCAGACGCTCTCCCTGGCCCTGCAACGCACAGAACCGTACGATGTGGAAGGGATCGGTTACACCCCGGCGATGGCGCTGGCCGGCGGAAAGGCTAATCCGGGCCTGAAAGGCGGTGCGGTACCATTGCGCTATATCCATAAAGAACGTAACGGTAAATCGATTTTCTATTTCGCCAACCTCTCGGACGAACCCTTCGACAAAGAGATCGCCCTGCGCGGCAAAAAACGGTTCGAACTGTGGAACCCGCACACCGGAGAAACCTATCCGGTCGCGGCGCACTACGACAAAAAGGGCAAAGAGAATATCACGCTGCTCCGGCTGACGCTGCCCCGGCTCAAATCCCTGTTTCTGGTCGAAAAATAACTGCCCCGCGAACCGACGGCCGGTTTTCCCACACCAGACAATCGGCCTCGGTTCAGCCCTGGCGATGAGCGCCACGACCGGCACAGTATAGATTGAGAAAGAAGTAAACAGGCAGCAGATAAAGACGTAAACAGGCAAACGAATAACCGGGCTTTCCAAAGAGGATGAAGACGCGCTCCAAACACTGCACATAATCGGATTGCGGATAAACGCCCGGCAGGGTCAAATCCGGACTGAGAAAAACCATCAAAATAGCGAAGGCAGCCCTATTATCGGCTGCCTTCGCTATTTTGATTCATGGCTATCCTCCATTTGCGGTTGATCTGCCATGCGCAATATCACGGGAGATTACGCGTAGAATTCGGATACTTCCCGGCGCCGGAAAGTTCTGCTGCCGGCGGTTCATGTCCCCGGGAATTACGCGTCTGCGGACATCCGCCGCACCTTACAACTCTTTGATCCGGATATTGCGGAAATGCACCTCCGAACCGTGGCCGAGAAAGCCGATATGTCCTTTCTCGTTGAGCAGGCCCGGATGCTGCTTGTGATCCATCGTAGCTTTGCCGTTATCGCTCGCTTTCGCAATATCGCCGTCGACAATCACCTCGCCGTTCAGAATCACCTTGATGTGGTTGCCTTTCGCGATCACTTCCTGATAGTTCCATTCGCCTACAGGTTTCAGTGCGCCGCGTTTGGCGGGAATCACCCCGTAAACCGAACCGTGATACTGGTAAGGTTCGAGATTCTTATAGATCGGTGCGTCGTTATCGAGAATCTGCAACTCCATCCCTACATAGGCGGCATCGCCCTCGGTCGGGGTACGGATACCGAGACCGTTGTTCGCTCCCGGCGTCAGCTTGAACTCGAAGCGAAAAACGAAGTCCTTGTACTCGTCCTTCGTGTAAAGGTTGCCGCCGTAGCTGCCCTCGTGCGGAACGAGCGAAATCATGCCGTCGTTGCTGACATAATCGCGCGTATTGCCGATCCACTCGTGCATGTTGGTACCGTCGAACAGCACCTTGAAACCCTCTTTCTGCTCTTCGGCCGAAAGTTCGTACGGTGCGGTGCGGGGCAGCTCGTTGATGTAGAGGTTGCGGTAATCGACGCGTGAACCGTGCGCCTGCAACTCGATCTGGTCGATCGCCGGAATCGGCTGCGAGCGGTCCCAATAGTTCTCCATGATCACGTTGTCGACCACCTGCTCGCCGTTGAGCCAAACGCTCACGCGGTCGCCGACCATCCGGATGAAGAAAGTATTCCAATGGCCCAGTTTATTGTCGGCCACATGCGAAGGTTTGCTCTCGTTGACCTTGTTGTTGTACAGGCCGCCGGAACCCACCTGTGCGCCCACGTTACGGCGCGACGTGTCCCAAATCTGCACCTGCGGGGTACCGCGCAGATAAATACCCGCATCGGGCTCCTTACCGTTGGGATCGAGCCGCCAATCGACATACATTTCGAAATCGCCGTACTGTTTCTCGGTGCAAATATTGTCGTAACCGTCGCCCACAAAGCTCAGCAATCCGTCGGCGACCTGCCAGTCACGGCGCATCGCTTCGTCAGCAACCTTCTGTTTGGCGGCCAATTCCTGCGCGCTCATCTGCGCACGTTTGACCGGATTTTCGACCAATCCTTTCCAACCAGCGAAATCTTTGCCGTTGAACATCGACACGAAGCCTCCTTCTTTTGGCATCGCTGCGATGTGCTTGTTGGCCTCCTCAACCTGGTAGCGCTGGTCGGGATTGGTGCTCACGGCCACCGCTTTTTCCAACAGGTCGGTGACTACCGGACCGTAAAGGTCCTTGCGGGCCAGCGCCGTATTGTAAATGACGTTCACGGCGGCTTGCTGCACGGCGGGATCGGTACTGTTCAGATAATTTCCTGCCAGCACCATAGCCTGCAAGGTCCCGGTGTCGCCCATCTTTTTCAGTATCGTCGCCTTGCGGGCCGGTGTCGAAGCAATGTCCATCGCCTCGGTCAGCATGATCTGCTTGAGTTCGGACGTTGCGCCGGACGCGGCCACACGGCTGACAAAGCCGTCCAGCGCCTTGCCGGCATAAGCGGCATCGCCGGCTTTAGCAATTTTGTAGAGTTCATCCGTCGCCCCCAGTCCTTTCCAGGAAAGCAACGCCGTCAGCGCCTGCTCTTTGGCCGCAGCATCGCCGGATTCGAATCCGTCGGTGATAATTTGCAACGCTTCGGGTGAACCGGTTGCGGCCAACACCACGTAATAACGGGAAGCCGCATCACCGCTGCGGGCCATCTGCGCTTTGACCGTCGCCACCTGATCGGCCACGGAAACCCCGTCCAAGGCAGCGATCACCGCCTGCTGGGCCAGCGGCAGGCGTACACCGTCGGCCGATCCGACCAACGGATAGAGCGCCGCGAGCTGACGCGTTCCCACGACATTTTGCAATGCGGCGTAAGCGGCCGTAGCCACTTCAGCATTGTTGCTTCCGGTCGCCGCCAATACGATATCGGCTTTATCGGTCGCACGGCGTTCCGACAGGATCGACAGGGCATCCACCTGACCTGCAGGCGAACCGTCCTGAACCGCTGCAGCGGCCAGATCGGCCACCACTTTTCCTTTGGTCGAAAGCAGGCAATCGCGGGCTGCCTCACGCACGGCATCGGGCGTCTGGCCATCGCTCATCACAGCTGCGATCGCAGCCGGAGCTTCGGGAGCCCCCATCCGGGTAGCGGCCCACATGGCAGCGGTGCTCACTTCCGGATCAGCATCGCCGATGTAGGAGAGAATAACCGGCAGGGCCGACTGCGCATTTTGAAGCCCCAGATAAGTGATAATGTCGGATTTCACCTCGGGCTTAGCCTTTTTCAGCTCTTTGACCAAAGCATTGTAAACCGGTTCTCCGAGATAGGGCTGAATAAAGCGCAGGGCGGCATTGCGGTACGCGCGGTCGGAGTTTTTGAGCGCCTTGAGCAACTGCGGCACGGCCGACTCTCCTTTGCGCTGTACTTGTGCATATAAATCGGCAATCCGTCCCACCGGGGCGTCGTAATGGATCGTCAGGCCGGTCTCTTCCGGCACCAGAGCCCGTGCTGCGGGCGTCCCGATGGCCAACAGCGCGCAACGCGCCGGATCGCCCAACTGCCCGTCGCCGAGGTATTCGGCCAGCTCCTCGTCCGAGCGCAGATGGTCGCTCAGATAGGCCGTGAAACTGCCCAGCTCGTCCACCGTTCCGTAGGCTTCGACCCGCTCGTCGATCTTCGACACGCGCTCGCCGCCGACGAGTGACGTCGTTCCCTTGTCTCCTGTTTTCGTATATACTTTCGTCATAGTTTGAAATGTTGTTTCGGCAATGTTCCGTTGAAAAGCAGCAGATAACCCCTGTTGTCGATCGACGTCGAGGGGTGTTCCGCCGCCAGACGCCTGCAACAGTTGCGGCGTTCGACGTCGGCATACGGCTCCATGATGCAGAGCGTCGCCCCCTCTCGTCGGGCGGCCTCCGCCAGCTGCGGCAGCCGGTCGGTCGGCGTGTCGGCGGTTGCGATGCACAGATCGGCTTCGGTTGCACGGTTCATGCCGAACCGGTTGTATCCGCAATGGATAAAGAGGTTCTGCAACTGCACGGCGCGGCGTTCGTTCACGCCCCGTTCGCGCAGGGCGGCGTAGAGCGAACGGTCGCCTTCGCGCAATTCGGTTTTCATGAATACCTGCCGCACGATCGCGTAGACGAACGGCGAGTGCACGCCGTGTCCCCTGAAAAACCGTGCGCGCGCCAAGTGGCTGCGGAGTCGTTCGGCGTTGCGGCGGAAACGGTATCGGACGGCGAGTTTCATTGTTTGAGCTGTCCGGCCAGCCGTCCGGTCGAGAATGCAATCTGGAGGTTGTAGCCGCCGGTGTAGGCGTCCAGATCGAGCACCTCGCCGGCAAAATAGAGACCCTTGACTTTGAGCGATTCCATCG
>ERZ825137.3397-NODE-3397-length-17114-cov-3.733923_pt1 | contig 17114 bp, 13 predicted proteins | sample MGYA00519873_ERZ825137 | MGnify/ENA primary metagenome ERZ825137 (study PRJEB31778, sample SAMEA3449190) | human gut metagenome | biome: human gut; feature: human-associated habitat; material: faeces | place: United Kingdom | collected 2010/2012 ...
AATCGACTTTCACGTCACAAACAGGTTCTTTGTTTCTTTCTTGACTCAAGAAAGAAACGTACCCCCTTCGTCCCCCTCGTCCCCCTCGTTCCTGCCCCCTTAGCTGCTCATCCGGGTCAGCTCCACGTTCAGGCGCGAAAGGATGCGCTTTTCCAGCCGGGAGATGTAGCTTTGTGAGATGCCGATGAAGTCGGCCACTTCTTTTTGCGTATGTTCCACCCCGTCCGCCAGGCCAAACCGCATCTGCATGATCTGCTTTTCCCGGGGGCCAAGCCGGTCTACAGCCTGGCGGAGCATGTCTTTTTCAGCGTCCTGTTCCAGCTGTGCACCGATCTGGTTCTGGTCGCTGCCCAGCACGTCCGAGAGCAGGAGCTCATTGCCGTCGCCGTCCGTGTTCAAGGGCTCGTCGATGCTGGTTTCCTGGCGGCGGTTGCTGCTTTTGCGCAGATACATCAGAATCTCGTTTTCGATGCAGCGCGAAGCATAGGTTGCCAGCTTGATCTTTTTGTGCGCGTCAAAAGTGCTCACTGCCTTGATCAGCCCGATGGAGCCGATGGAGATCAGGTCGTCGAAGGTGCAGCCGGGGATCTTGTATTTCCGGGCTACGTGGACGATGAGCCGCATGTTGTGTTCGATCAGCTTTTGCCGGGCGTCCTCGTCGCCCTCCCGCATCCGCAGAAGGGCCTCCCGCTCTTCTTCTGCGTTCAGCGGCTTTGGGAAGTTCTGCCGCCCCGAAATGTACCCCAGTAAAAATAAACAGTCCCGAATGATCCATAGCATAAACGCCGTCAGCATGACGCATCCCTCCTCCCCAAAGGGTATGCGGCGGGAAAAGGGGTATGAAAAAGAAAAGCGCCTGTTCCTTGGAGAACAGACGCGGAAAATGGTCGTTACCGCGGCCAGCGATCCCGGGCGCAGGGCAGGATCGGGAATGCTCCGTGGGGTTCAGTCTGGTACCAGTAGCTGACGGAACACACGTCGTCCTGACGCTCGAATAACCCCAGCTCGCAGACGCCGATCTGCTGCAGCTCCACCCGCAGATCTTTTTCGAAAAGCACGGGATCCATCATGTGCCAGCGATAGAAGCCCCGCATGGGCGGGCAGTCCCGGTTGAAGTAATCGTTGTGGAAATTGTCGTCCCGGGAATAGAAGGGGTAGCCCATGAAGGACGTGCAGTAGGTCTTTTCCAGCATATGGCCCTGCTCGTCCGTCTGGCCGCCGAAGGACCACGCGCCGCCGAAGTAATCCTCCGTGCCGGTGGAGCACTGGCTGGGAAACTCCCCGTCGCCGTCGATGTAGAACTTCATTTCACCCTCGCCCCACCAGTAGCGTTCCAGTGCGGAGATGCCCAGATAGGTGCCGATATAGTGCCCCCTGCCGCGGACGTTGTCCAGAAGCACGTAATCCCGTTTCAGCTGGGTGATCTTTTCCCGCCGCCACTGCGCATGGAAACGGGCCGCGTTTTCCGGGATGCTGTCGGTCAGTACCGCGTCCACCTGATAAAAGAAGCCGGGAATATCCCCCGCGTGCTGGTTTTCCAACGTGATTTTGGCATGGCTGGCAAAAGGCATGGGCAGGAAGCAATTCATGCCCCGATTGGGATTGACGGCCATGGGCAGAGAATTGACGGAACAGCCCCGGGCAAAGCCGTTCAGGAAGAAATCGCCCAGCGGACACTCCACCGATGGCGTTTCCTCACCGTCCCAGTACATACGCAGTACCAGATCCCGCAGGACAAAGCGGCCTTTGGGCGTGGCGTCCGTTACGGTGCACCAGATGTGCTGGATCGCACCGCTGCCGGTCAACTCCGCCAGCGTGACCGTCTCGCCCGCGGCGATGCTGGGAATGCAGGGCGAACCCTTGCGGCTTTTGCCCAGAGCGCTGCTGGCCTGACAGGCTGCGCCCTTGGCCCCGGTACGGTTTTCCCAGTTGACGGATACGGAACGGCCCGATTTCAGCAGGGGCAGACTGCCCATCAAAGAAGTCCACATCGTTTGTGCGCCTCGTTTCTGAAAGAATAAAACCGTCGGCAGGGTCGCCTGCGGCGGCGTTCTAGTCATTCTATCTGCACAGCCTAAACTCCTGCCGATCCAAAATCCGGCTATACAAACTTGCTTTTTCTGCTTATAATAAAGAAGGCTTTGATCCTGCTTTTTTTGGAAAAAGAACGAAAGGAACCACTGCTTTGAGTGAAGAAACTGTTTTCTCCGACCGGCGCAAGCCGCTGAGCCGCAAGACATTGTCTCCCGGACGGGCGCTTTGTCTGGGATTTTTGGCGCTGATTTTGGCAGGCGGGCTGCTATTGACGCTGCCCGCCGCCAGCGCTGACGGAACGTCCCTGGGCCTTTTGAAGGGAATGTTTACCGCCACGTCCGCCGTGTGCGTCACCGGCCTTTCCCTGATCGAGGCCGGGCGTGACCTGAGCCTTTTCGGACAGATCGTGCTGCTGTGCCTGATTCAGGTGGGCGGGCTGGGCTTCATGGCCTTCGCCACGTTGGGCATGGTACTGATCGGCAGACGCATTTCGCTGCACAGCCGCATTTTGTTAAGCGAGTCCATGAATCAGAACGGCCTGTCCGGCATGGTGCGGCTGAGCCTGTGGTTTTTCGCCATGGCGCTGGCAATCGAGCTGACGGGCGCGGCGCTGCTGGCCTCGCGGCTGATTCCCCGCTACGGAACGGCCCGGGGCCTGTGGCTGAGCCTGTTTACGGCGGTGAGCGCCTTCTGCAACGCGGGCTTTGACCTGTTCGCCAACGGCGACAGCCTGCTTGCCTTCCGGCAGGATCCCGTGGTGCTGTGGACGCTGATCGGCCTGATTCAGCTGGGCGGCATGGGCTTCGCAGTGATGCTGGAGCTGCTGCGCCACCGCAAGAGTCTGGGTCGGCTGTCCCTGCATACCAAGCTGGTGCTGGCCGTCAACGGAGCCCTGCTGGTGGGCGGCTCGCTGGCCGTATTCCTGCTGGAGGGACGGAATCCGGCCACGCTGGGCCGGGAGGGCATGACCCTGTGGGACAAAGTGACTGGCAGCGTTTTTCAGGCCGTCACCTGCCGCACGGCGGGTTTTGCCGCCGTGCGGCAGGATGCGCTGAACGACTCCACCAAGCTCATCAGCTGCCTGATGATGCTGGTCGGCGCGTCCCCCGCGTCCACCGGCGGCGGTATCAAGACCACCACGCTGGCGGCGCTGCTGCTGCTGGTGCACAGCGTGGTGCGGGGCCGGGATCGGATCACCGTCTTCCGAAAGGAAATTTCGCAGGACACCGGCCACCGGGCCATGGCGCTGACCTTCATTGCCACCTCCTTCGTGCTGGCCGTTACCTGCGCCCTGTCGATTCTGGAGCGCCGACACGGTGTCAGCCTGACGAATCTGGTTTTTGAGACGGTCTCCGCCGTTTCCACCACGGGCCTGAGCGCGGCGGGCACGGGAGTGCTGCGCCGCAGCTCACAAATTTTGCTGATGCTCCTGATGTATCTGGGCCGGGTAGGCCCGCTGACGCTGGCTACGGCGCTGATCCGCCGGGAAAAGGACGGCGCGCGGAACCGGGTGCGCTTCCCAGAGGAAAAGATCATGATCGGGTAAGGCGGCGGGCTTTGAGCGCAAAACGAAAAAACGCAATCACTTATATAGGGAGAAAGGACTTTCATCATGAAGAACAAGCAATATCTGGTGTTCGGTCTGGGACGCTTCGGTTCCAGTATGGCCCGGGCTCTGTGCGCCCAGGGACAGGAAGTGTTGGCTGTGGACAGCGATCAGGAGCTGGTCAACCAGATCGCGCCCCATGTGACGCAGGCCCTGCAGCTGGACGCGACGGACGAGGAGGCCCTGCGCTCGCTGGGCGTGAAGAATTTCGACGCGGCGGTGGTGGCCATTGGGCAGAACACCCGGGACAGCATCCTGGTCAGCGTGCTGCTGAAAGAAATGGGCATTCCCTACCTGATCGCCAAGGCCAACGACGACCTGCACGCCAAGGTGCTTCGGAAGATCGGCGTGGATAAGGTGGTCTTCCCGGAGCGGGACATGGGCGTTCGGTTGGCTCGCTCCATCGTCACCCCCTCGGTGCTGGATCTGATGGAATTGAGCGGCGATTACCAGCTGGCGGAGATCCTGCTTCCGTCCGGGTGGGAGGGGGAAAGTCTGCGCAGCACCGATGCGCGCCACAAATTCGGCGTGAATATCCTCTCCGTCCACCGGGAGGGGCATTATCTGGTGGCCCCTGCCCCGGATATGCCCTTTCAAAGCGGGGACACCCTGCTGGTGATGGGGCGCCGGGAAGATGTGGAAAAGCTGCGGAAGTAAACGAAAATCGGAATTTTTTCCAAAAACGGGAACAAAATGGAGTCCCTCCAACGTCATACATATAGGAGGTCTGTCGGTCATAGGCTGATAACGCCCGGACAAGCAGGCCCGAAAGGATGAAAATCAGATGAAACCTACGCCTGAAGGATATTTTGACCGCCCCGTGTGCCAGCCCGTCGATGTTCAAGGGGACGGCAACGGCATTCTGTTGATGCACGGCTTTACCGGCAGCCCCGCCCATATGCGGATGCTGGCGGACGATCTGGCGGAGCGGGGCTACACCGTGCGCTCCATCTGCCTGCCGGGCCATGCCTCCACCGAGGAGGAAATGGCGAAGGAAAGCTGGCAGAGCTGGCTGCAGGCGGCCAAGACCGCCGTTCTGGAAATGAAGAAGACCTGCAAGACCGTGACGGTCTGCGGCCTGAGCATGGGCGGCGTGCTGGCCCTGCTGCTGGCGGAGCAGATGCAGGTGGACGCGTGTATTCCCATCTCCGCGCCTATGGCCACGAAGAATCGCTTCCTGTGCCTGTCGGGGGTGATGGGCAAGGTGATCCCGCGCATTTCGTGGGGCGATCACCCGGAACGGAGCGTGGCGCTGAACGCGGACTACGATTTCGGCTACACCGGCTTCCCCACGGCCAAGGGCGCGGACCTTTACCACCTGATCCGGCTGGCCCGGAAGAATCTCTTTAATATTACCTGCCCGGTGCTGGCGGTGCAGTCGGAAGACGATGAAACGATCTGGGAAGGCAGCGCGGACTGCATCCTGAACGGCGTCAGCAGCGAAAAAAAGTGGAAGCTGTGGCTCCACGGCGTACCCCATGTCTGCACCATTTCGCAGGAAGAACCCGCCATCCGTGATGGGATCGTGAAAGTACTGGAACAAATTCGTCAATAAATGTTCCAAAAATTATCACGAAAATATTACAACCTATTTACAAATTGCAATGAATCTGGTATCATTTGCAATGGATTATCGCAGTATACAAGGCGGGCCTGTCGGTTTGACCGCCGCGATACGCTGTTTATGGAGGGATACGGACTATGAAGAAGATCGTCGTCACATTGCTGCTGGCTGCGATTCTGCTGACCATGACGCCCATGAGCGCCACGTTGGCAGAGGCCAGCTATGCGACCGTGCAGAGCGGCAACCAGTACGGGGTGCGTCTGCGCCTTGGCCCCAGCACCAGCTATGCCAGCCAGACCACGCTGCCTTCCGGCACGGTCGTTACCGTGTTGGAGAAGGGAACTGTCTGGACGCGCATTCAGGCGGGCACGCTCACCGGCTACATGATGAGCAAGTTCCTGGTTTCCAGCGACGGCAGCAATCCGTCCAGCACTCCTTCGCTGGGCACCGCTACCGTGTATGCGGGCAACGGCCTGCGCACGTGGCTGCGCACCGCGCCCAACGGCCGCCGTCTGGGCCTGTACAGCGATGGCACGCCTTTGACCATTCTGGGCTACAAGGGCGAATGGACCCGGGTCATGATCGGCTCCAGCGTGGGCTATATGATGACCAAGTTCATCGCCCTGCCCGCGCCTACGCCCGAACCCACGCCCATTCCCTACAGCGCCCTGACCAAGGTGGAGCTCAATTATGAGTATCCGCTGGTGGGCGATACCCTGACGGCGACGATCACGCCCGCACAGGCCACGGTGGACTATCAGTGGTACCGGGACAAGGTGGGCGGCACCAAGCTGAGCACCGCTGCGGCGTACACCGCCACCACCGCCGATGCGGGCCATAAGATCTGCGTGGAGGTGACCGGCAACGGCCAGTGGGCGGGGCAGAAGGTCAGCGTCCTGTCCCAGCCTGTGACCAAGGAACGCAAGGTTGCTGGCGTGATGATTGTCAACACCATCGCCGACCATTCCGCGCCTTTGGCGGGCGACATTCTGAAGGCCGTCGTTGCGCCTTCCTCCGCGACCGTCACCTATAGCTGGCGCGTTGCCGGTGTGGAAAAGGGCAAGGAAGCCACCTATGTGGTGCAGGCTTCCGATTCCGGCAAGCAGATCCAGGTCTACGCCACCGGCACCGGCGATTTTTCCGGCCAGGCCGCCAGCGATATGACCTCCAAGGTCGCCGACGCGCTGGAACTGAAAGAAGTCAAACTGAGCACGTCCTTCCCCGTGGTGGGTCAGGCGATCACCGCTACCGTGACCCCCGGCAGCGCCACCGCCAGCTATGTCTGGTATGTGGACGGCATCAAGATGGGCTCCGGCGCTTCCTATACGCCTACCGCCTTTGATATGGGCAAGGTCATCACCGTGAAGGCCACCGGCACGGACAAGTGCGCCGGTACGGTGGAAAGCGCTGCCAGCCAGCCTGTGAAGATGGTCAACCTGACCAAGGTGTCGCTGGACAGCAATGCTCCTGTGGTGGGCATGACCCTGACCGCCACTGCCGAACCGGCAGAGGCCCGGACTGCCAACTCCGTGCTGTACTACTGGTATGTTTCCGGCGAGGATAAGCCTGTCCAGAGCGGCTGGAGCAACACCTATCAGGTGAATGCAACTTATAAGGACAAAAAGGGCAATGAACAGCCAATGGCCGGCAAGGCGATCTATGTCCGCGCCTATGGTCAGGGCATCTACGGCGGCGTGGTGGCCAGCGCCATCACCAGCCCGGTGAACAGCAAGTACACCCTGAACAGCGTGTCCCTCACCGTGACGGAGCCTGTGGTGGGCGACGTGATCACCGCGGTGTCCGACCCGCAGAATCTGTCCAAGGCAGACTGCCTGTATCTGTGGCAGATCGGCACCGTGACCAAGAGCAGCACGGATAATACCTACACCGTCACCTCCGACGATGTGGGCAAGCAGATTCGCGTCACGCTGAAGTACAACGGCGCGACCGCCACCAGCGCCGCTACCAGCGCTGTACTGAAGAGCAAGAATATTACCGGCATCTACCTCTATAACGAAAGCACCAAGCAGAACATCGGCAGCCAGCCTCAGGTGGGCCAGACGATTTCTGTGAAGGTCAACCCGTCTGAAGCGGCGGCCTCCGGCTGCGTGAAGTACACGTGGACTCGCACGGAAGCTGACAACAAAACCACGACGAATGTTGGAAATGCCGCTAGCTATGTGGTGACCGCCTCCGATGCGGGCAGACCGCTGACGGTCACGGTAGAAGCTCAGGGCAGCTACGTTATCAATAACAAGGATAAGTCTTTCAAGGCGAGCACCACCGTTGCGGGCGGCAACGCGGTCGACGTAGTTCTGACTTCCGACATTACGCCCAAGGTGGGGCAGAGCCCGGCACTGAAGCTCAATAACCACACGGCTGTCTGGAAGGACTCTGAAGGCAAGTCCTACCCCGTGACCTACAGCGCCGACATCACCTGGTCTCCCAGCCTGTCGGACAACGGCACCTTCCGCACCGGCGAGAGCTACAAGGCCGTGGTGAACTTCACCAGCCTGACCGGCGGCTACCGTCTGGGCACGGTCAGCGTGAAGGATGTGAACGGAAGCTCTATGGTGAGCGCCTCTCCCGTGGGCAACACCGTCACGCTGCAGTTCAGCGCCCTGACCGCCACGCAGGAAGTGGACAACTTCTGCATCTATGGCGTGACCGCCCCCGAAAAGGGCAAGACCCCGGTGACGGATATCCGCGATTGTGCCCAGTATAAGGGAACCGTGGCCTGGCAGGATGAAAAGGGCAATGCTGTTACGATCTTCGAGGCCAATAAGGTCTACAAGGCCGTCATCAGCCTGACCTCCGCTGCGGAGTACACCTTCCCCGACAGCGGTAAGAGCCTGTTCACCGTTCCCGGCGCGGTCAGCGCGGAATACAACAAGACCGGCGACCATACCGCCACCGTGACCGCGACCTTTAACCCCATCACCACCGCGACCAAGGCGGAAGTTTACGCCGACCGCGACAGCGTGACCGTGGGCACCAGCAAGAAGTACGTGGTCTGCACCGCCCTGCTGTCCGGCTTTACCGGCGATCAGGACAGCCTGACGTGGAGCTGGACGCTGGCCAACGGCACCGCCGATGAGACCAAGATCGATCAGAACGGTATCGTCACCATCGACGCGGACGAAAAGGCCGGTCTGGAGCTGCTGGTGACGGCCTCCACCACCGTGGAAGGCAAGGCTTACAGCGCTTCCACTACCATTAAGACCGCGACGGACGACTCCACCGGCGATCTGGCCCCTGTCGTGACCATCGTCAAGTCCGTCAGCGAGCTGCAGGCGGGCAAGGAGACCACCTTCATCGCCACCGTGCAGAACAGCAACAACGAGACCGTGCGTTGGAGCGTGGAGGGCATGGACGGAACCAAGAGCTCCGGCACCACCATCGGCTCCTCCACTGGTATCCTGAAGATCAGCAAGTTTGAGACTGTCAAGCAGCTGAAGGTCACCGCCACCGCAGTGCCCACCGGCGAGACCGCCGTGTGCTACGTCACCGTGGTGTACGCGGAGGCCCCCATCAGCATCACCTTCGTGGAAGGCCAGAAGAGCGTCAGCATCGGCCAGTCCGCGACCTTCAAGGTCGCGATTTCCGCCAGCGAAGCCAATCCCAAGGCCGAATTCGCTGTAGCTGCCAACAATGGTAAGGCCGACGTGACCTTCACCGCCACGGATGATACCTGCGTCGTGACCGTGCCCGGCGAACCCTCTCTGGTGGGCAAGGAGATCTTCGTGACCGCCCGTTATGCCTGCAAGGACGAGGACGGCAACACGCATGAGGTCAGCGCCAAGTACAGCTTCATCATTACGGAGACCGCCCCGGAGGCCAAGGCCGCCACCATGACGCTGGAAGGCGCGGCGCTCCTGCCCGACGATGACTTCGCCGTGGCGGACGACGAGCCCGCCGCCCAGCCGGAGGAAGCCGCGAAGGCTCCCGCCAAGGGCATCGACACGAAGAGCGACAGCATTTCGCTGGTCATCTCCGGCGGCGAGGAAGAGCCTGCCGCCAAGGACGAAGAAAGCAAGGAAGCGCCCGAGACGGAAGAAAAGCCCGCCGAGGAGCCCAAGGCGGAGGAAAAGCCTGCCGAGCCCGCCGTCAGAAAGACGGAGATCAATACCAAGAATGAGAACATCAAGCTGGTGATCTCCGGCGGCGAGGAAGAAACCGCCCAGCCCGAAGAGATCCAGCCGGCTGAACAGCCTGAGGAAACTCAGAAGGACGAACAGTCTGCCGAACCCGCAGCCGAGGAAAAGAAGACGGAGATCGATACCAAGAATGAGAACATCAAGCTGGTGATCTCCGGCGGCGACGAGGAACCTGTCCAGACCGAGAAAACCAAGGACGAAGCGCCCGCCGAAGCCGAGACGGAGAAAGAAACCGTCGTGGTGAACGAAAAGGAAAAGAAGGACGCCAAGGAGCAGAAGCCCGTTAAGAAGGAAGAAGCGCCCGCCGAGATCGGCGTGACCGTCTACGGCCCCGACGTGGCCAAGGTCGTGCCCGGCAAGGTGTACACCTTCAGCGCGGAAGTCTCCTGCGCGGTGGAAGGCTACGACATCGTGTGGAGCGTCTATTGCTCGGACGAGACCGTCAAGGCCAGCATCGTGGACGGCGAGCTGTACGTCACCGAGAACCCCACCGGCGAGGATCAGGTGCTGCGCATCCGGGCCCGCTACAAGGACGCGGACGGCAACCTGTACAGCGAAGGCAGCTATGCCAGCTTCCATGTGACCGTGGCTCCCGGTATCGCCAAGCCCCGCGTCATCAAGGAAAGCAAGCCCGCCGAGAAGGAAAGCGAGAACGGCAAGGCCGCGGAGGCCGAGGGCAACAAGGAACCTGCCAAGGTTGAGGAGTCCAAGGAAACCGTGAAGCCCGAAACCACCGAGCCTAAGAAGATCTACGAAGACGACCGTGATGATCCTGATTACGTGCCCTTCGACTGATCCTGAAACCAACCCAAAAGCCGCGGCAATTTTGCCGCGGCTTTTGTCTGTCCCCCTGCGGTTGACAGTTTTCCGCCGCTCGGGTACAATTTTGGATGATTTATGTGTGTTTGATCATCCCAAGGAGGTCTGCCCATGGAACCGTTGGTGAGCATTTGCACCACTACCTATCAGCACCGCCGCTACATCCGGCAGACGCTGGACAGCTTTCTGAACCAGAAAACGGATTTTCCTTTTGAAATTCTGGTGCATGATGATTGCTCCAGCGACGGCACCGTGGAAATTCTGGCGGAATACGCCCGGCGTTACCCGGACGTCGTCTGCCCTGTGTTCGAGAAGGAAAACCAGTATTCCAAAGGCGTGCCCATCAACGAGACCTTCAATTTTCCCCGGGCGAGGGGAAAGTATATCGCCCTGTGCGAAGGCGACGATTTCTGGTGCGATGACGGCAAGCTGCAGGCACAGGCCGATTATATGGAAAGTCACCCCGACTGCACCTTCTGTTTTACCAACGGATATATCGTGGAGGAAAGCCAGTCCTTCGGCCCGGACTGGCGGGAACACGCCCGGGAGTTCGTGCCCTATTATGAGTCGGAGCGGCCCGCCTATTACGGGGCGGATCACCGCTACGATCTGGGGGAAATGGCGGCGCTGAGCTTTGTGCCCACCGCGGGGTTTTTCTTCCCCCGGGTCCTGTGGGAGCAGGTCAGCGAGGCGTATCACCACCGGATGTGCGAGCACGGCGATCTGAAAATGCGACTGTATTTTACCGCGCTGGGCAGCGGAGAGTATCTGCACCGCTACGCCTGCGTATACCGGGAAAACGTGCCCGGCAGCGCCTTTCAGGTGTGGAAAAAGGAAAACGCCGTCCGTACCGCCCGCCGGGCGGCCAGCGTGGTAGACATGCTGGACGAGGTGGACGAAATGACCGGCGGACGCTATCGGGCCGGGCTTGCACCCCTGCGGGACCGCTATCTGTTTGTGGAATTGTGGAATACGGACGAAAAGCATCCCGCCCATCAGGCCGACCTGCGCCGGGTGCGGCGGCAGCTGCCCCTGAAGCAGAAATGTGTATACGCCGCCAAGCACCTTCTTCCCCGCCGCTGGATCGACGCGCTAAAACGCCGGGGAGCCAAGGAAAGCAAGCATTGAATCAGAAAAGGAAGTGCCCGCCATGGATTTTGCCCCCACGCCGATTCAATTTCTTTGGGAGGACGAGCAGGGAAACCGCGTCTATGTAAAGCGTGAAGACCTGCTGCCCTACTCCTTCGGCGGCAACAAGGCCCGCATCGGGCTGGAATATCTGGCGGATATGGAGCGGCAGGGGAAAGACCACCTGATCGCCTACGGAAACGCCCGCTCCAACCTCTGCCGGGTGCTGAGCAACCTCTGCTGCGTCCGGAACATTCCCTGCACCATCCTGTCCCCGGCGGACGATGACGGCCAGCGCCGCCCCAGCTTTAACCAGCGCTTCTGCGAAAGCTTCGGAGCGCAGATCGTCCCCTGCCTGAAAACCGGCGTGAAGGAGACGGTCGAACAGGCGCTGAACGACAGCCTGCGTCAGGGGCGGAAGCCTTATTATATTTACGGCGACTCCACCGGGCAGGGCAATCTGGCCACGCCGGTGCGCGCTTATCGAAAGGTATGGCCGGAAATTCTGCGCCAGCAGCAGGAGCTGGGCTGTTCCTTTGACCGGCTGTTTCTGGCGGCAGGCACGGGCATGACCCAAGCCGGACTGCTGTGCGGCCGTTTGCTGGATGGGGGCGATACGGAGATTCACGGTATCTCTATCGCCCGGAGTGAGGAAAACGGCAAGGCGCATCTGCGCCGGTATGTGGAGGCTTTTCTGGGGGAGAAATACTGCGGCCCGGAGCTTCAGTTCACCGACCGCTACGCGCTGCAATATGGCGTATCCACCCCGGAAATGGCGGAATGCGCCCGGCAGGTCTTCCGCCGCTACGGAATGCCCATGGATCTGACCTACGTGGGTAAGGGCTATTACGGCATGGTGCAGGAAATTCGCCGGCTGGGGCTGCGAAACGAGCGGATTTTGTTCCTGCACACAGGCGGAACGCCCCTGTTTTTCGACAGCCAGATGGAAACCACCCGCTAAGGGAAAAGACACATTTGAAACTTGCCGCCCCGGAACATTGCTTTTCAGACAAAAATCCGCTACAATAGCATTGGATTTATACGCCATCATATCATTTCATGGAATCATCTGACACAAGGAGGAACTATGAATTCATACGCATTCTTCACGGATTCGGACTCCGATCTGCCGTTTCGGTTTGTAGACGAGCTGGAGCTGAACATGGTCTACATGCCCTACATGGTGGACGGCAAGGAATACTTTGACGATCTGGGCCGCAACGGCAGGGAAAAGGAGTTCTTCGACACCATGCGCAAGGGCGCCGCGCCGGTCACATCCCTGCTGCCTACCGCCGCCTACGAGGAATACTTCGAGCCCGTGTTCGCTGCGGGCCGGGATATCCTGTTCGTGGCGTTTTCCAGCCAGCTGTCCGGCACCATTCAGAATATCTACGCCGCCCGGGAGGAGCTTCTGCAGCGTTATCCCGAGCGCCGCATGATTGTGGTGGACACGCTGAGCATTTCGCTGCCACAGAGCATTCTGGTGCTGAAGGCTCACGAGCTGTACCGGCAGGGCAAGACCATGGACGAAGTGGCCGCGTGGCTGGAAGAAAACAAGAGCCGTTCTCAGGCCTTCTTTACGGTGGACGATTTGACCTACCTGCGCCGTGGCGGACGCATCAGCGCCGTGGCCGCTACCGTAGGCACTATGCTGGATCTGAAGCCCATCATCACCGAGGGGAAGAACGGCAAGCTGCTTTCCACGGATAAGGTGCGGGGCCGCAAGCAGGCGCTGCGCACGCTGGCGGAGCTGGCCGCTCAGAACATCGACGACCCCGCCGAGGCGGAAATGTATGTGCTGCATGCCGACGCGCCCGAGGACGCCGACCGGCTGGCGCAGCTGCTCCGGGAGAAGATCCCCGGTCTGGGCAATATCTCCACCCGCTATGTGGGCCCTGTGATTGGCGCACACTGCGGCCCGGGCACGGTAGCCGTGTGCTTCTTCGGAAAGGAACGCCCCTATTAACAAACGCAAAAAACCTCCGCTCATCCCCCGCAAAGCGAAAAATGAAACGGAGGTTTTTTTCTAAAGATGATGGTACAAATTACCACGAAATATGTCGAAAAATGGAATATTTTTCCGAACCGAGTTTTTGAACGAAAGGAGCGTCAAATATGGACTATTTCGCGTTGGGAAAAAGAATCCGCAAGCGCCGGGTGGAGCAGGGCATGACTCAGGAGCAGCTGGCCCGGCAGGTGGGCGTGACTACTTCCTTCATCGGCCATCTGGAGCGCGGCTCCCGCAAGGCCAGTCTGGAAACACTGGTAGCGCTGGCCAACGCCCTGCACGTGGGCGTGGATTACCTTCTGTGCGACAGCCTGAATACCGTGCGTAACGACAGCGGCCCCGACGGTCTAAGCCGCGGCCAGCGCTATGTAATGCATGAGATTCTGTCCACCCTGCAGAGCCATCTGGACGACTGGAACGGCCCGTCCGCCGAGGGTTAACGAAGCATTTCTTCGATCAGGTCCTGCATGTCGTACTTTCCGGCAGACTTGTCCATCAGGAAGGCGGCGGCCCGCAGCGCACCCCGGGCAAAGAGAGAACGTTTTTCCGCACGATGGGTCAGGATCAGTTCTTCGCCGTCGCCATAGAAGCAGACCTCGTGTTCGCCGGTAATGGTTCCGCCGCGCACGGCGTGGATGCCCACTTCGCCGGGCTGGCGCTGGGCGGTGCGCCCATAGCGGCCGAATACCGGCTGGCGCAGGGTTTCCGTGGCTTCCTTCACCGAGTCGTAAAGCATCAGCGCGGTGCCGCTGGGGCTGTCCGCCTTCATGCGGTGATGGCGCTCCACGATCTCCACGTCGAAGTCCTCACCCAGCGCGCGGGCGGCCTCCTGCACCAGATGGCGCAGGACGTTCACGCCAAGGCTCATGTTGGCGCTGCGGAAAACGGGGATTTCCCGGCTGGCTTCCTCGATCATCTGCAATTCCGCTTCGTTATAACCGGTCGCGCACAGCACGGTCGGCATTTTTTCTTTCCGCGCCAGCTGCAAAAGCTCCGGCAGCGCCGAGGGACGGGAGAAGTCGATCAGCACGTCGGCCTTCTGCGTCGCCTGATCGAAAGCGGTCACGATGGGGTAATCCGACGGCTGACCCGTATAGGCCACGTCCACGCCGCAGACGATCTCTACCTGCGCCTCTGCGGCTGCGGCGGTCACTTCCCGGCCCATGCGGCCCAGTGCGCCGCCAAGGAGAATTTTCATAGGACAAACTACCTCGTTTCTTTGTCAAATGGAGAGGGGCAGAGCATGGCTCTGTCCCTCGGCTTTTAGTTTTTCAGATACCCAAGCTCCGTCAGGCACTTTTTCAGCGCCATTCTGGTTTCCTCTGCGGCGGGGATCAGGGGCAGCCGCAGCTCCCCGGAGCACTGGCCCATCATTTCCATGGCGCACTTGCAGGGGATGGGGCTGACCTCCCGGAACAGGGCACGGATGAAAGGCATCAGGCGAATCTGGCGGCGCAGGGAATCCTGCGCGTCGCCGTCGAAATACGCCTGACACAGCGCGGCCATTTCCCCGGGCAGCACGTTGGACACTACGGAGATCACGCCCTGCGCGCCCATGGCCAGCAGGAGATAGGTCAGGTCGTCGTTGCCGCTGTACAGGGTCAGCCGTCCGTCAATGGCGTCCAGTTTTTCCAGCACCAGCGACAGATTGGCGCTGGCTTCCTTCAGGGCGATGAACCGGCCCGAGGGGATCAGCCGCCGCAGAGTATCGGGAAGAATTTCCAGCGTGGTGCGGCTGGGCACGTTGTAGAGGATGATGGGCAGCTCCGTATGCTCGGCAATGGCCATAAAATGAGCGTACAGGCCCTCCTGTGAGGTCTTGTTGTAGTAGGGCGTGACCACCAGCTGGGCCGCGCAGCCCAGGTCGCGGAAGCGGCGCTCGTTGTCGATGACGGTCTGGGTGCAGTTGGCCCCCGTGCCGCAGATGACCGGTACACGGCCGTTCACGGCTTTCACCGTCTCCCGGATGACCAGTTCCCGTTCTTCCAGCGACAGGGTGGAGGGCTCACCGGTGGTGCCGCAGCTGACCAGCGCGGCAACGCCGTTTTCCAGCTGATGCTCTACCAGCCGCCGCAGAGCGTCCACGTCCACTTTGCCATCCCGAAGGGGCGTGACCAGCGCGGTGGCCGCGCCGCGAAACAGAGGTTGTGTCATGATGTTTTTCCTCCTGTCAGGCGGTTATTTATGGGGGATATAGCCCAGCTTGCACAGGTATTCGGCGCTGAGAACGCCACCGCCCGCCGCGCCCCGCAGGGTGTTGTGGCTCAGACAGACGAACTTGTAGTCCAGCACGGGGTCTTCCCGCAGACGGCCGATGGAAATGCCCATGCCGCCGTAAAGGTCGCGATCCAGTCGGGTCTGGGGCCGGGCGGGGTCGTCGAAGTAGGTCAGGAATTTCTCCGGGCTGGAGGGCAGTCCCAGTCCCTCCGTTGCGGGATGGCAGTTGGCCCAGCGTTCCAAAATGGTCTCCAGAGAGGGCTTTTTGCCGAACTCCACGCTGACCGCCGCCATATGGCCGTCGGAGCAGGCGACCCGCAGGCACTGGGCGCTGATAGCCGGTTCGGATGCGTTGACGATCTGGCCGTTTTCCAGATGGCCGAAAATCTTCAGCGGTTCCTTTTCGCTCTTTTCATCCTCGCCGCCGATGTAGGGGATCACGTTATCCACCATTTCCGGCCAGCGCTCGAAGGTCTTGCCCGCGCCGCTGATGGCCTGATAGGTGCAAACCATGACCTTCTTGGGTTCAAAATCCAAAAGGGGCCACAGGGCGGGCACGTAGCTCTGGATGGAGCAGTTGGGCTTGACGGCGATGAAGCCGTTTTTCGTGCCCAGACGCTTCCGTTGAGCCTCGATCACCGCCGCGTGGTCGCCGTTGATCTCGGGGATCAGCATGGGAACGTCGCTGACGCCGCGGTTGGCGCTGTTATTGGACACCACTGGCGTTTCCGTCCGGGCGTAGCGTTCCTCCAGCGCGCGAATCTCGTCCTTCTTCATATCCACGGCACAGAAGACGAAATCCACCCGGGAGGCCACTTCCTCCACCTGAGCAGCATCCAGCACGGTCATATCCGCCACGTTAGCGGGAATGGGGCGATCTTTGAACGCCCAGCGGCCTTCCACTGCTTCCCGGTAAGGTTTTCCCGCGCTGCGGGCGGACGCGGCCAGACAGGTCACCTGAAACCAGGGGTGATGTTCCAACAGGAGAGTGAAGCGCTGGCCGACCATTCCGGTCGCGCCCACGATACCTACACGATACGGATGCATAGCGAATGACCTCTTTTCCTTAGAGTTTGCCTGTGCCGGGCAATAGGAGGATATGCGGGGGATGGGGATAGTGTGTGCGGGGGACAGGGGGAATATGATGGGGAACGGGGTCGCTCGATTGTTTGCCCGAGGAAAGCCCCCAGTGCTCCTGCAGGCGCAAATCCATGCCTCATCGGTACGCCGACTCCCCGAAGGGGGTGCAGGGGGCGAGCGGAAAGCCACCCTGCTTGCTCCGTAGAGAGAAGCCTCTGCCGAGGAAGTTCCCCTTTGAGGGGGAGTGACGCGCCGACTCCGGCGTGAGGGAAGGGCTTATAACCTTCATGGGGTACTCATTTACTTCGGAGGCGATCCGAAGGGGTGCAGGGGGCGAGCGGAAAGCCCCCTGCTTGCAGCGATAGGCAACAACTTTGCCGTAAGCAAATCCCCTTGGTGGGGATTGACGCGCCGACTCCGGCGCGGATTGGGACTGGCCGTCCCAAGGGGCGCTCACACTTTTCTTTCGATGGCGAAAGAAAAGTGTGCAAAAGAAAGCCA
>ERZ825137.3398-NODE-3398-length-17110-cov-4.905013_pt1 | contig 17110 bp, 18 predicted proteins | sample MGYA00519873_ERZ825137 | MGnify/ENA primary metagenome ERZ825137 (study PRJEB31778, sample SAMEA3449190) | human gut metagenome | biome: human gut; feature: human-associated habitat; material: faeces | place: United Kingdom | collected 2010/2012 ...
CTGCGTACCATAAAGGCAAACCCACATGGCTTTCTCTATACCTTTCGCATGTGCCGCACACATCATCCCTCACTTCACTGTGCAAGGGTGATGATTTTAATGTGTGAAGGATAAGGAGATACTTCCGTAGTGTGTAGATACCTGAATCGCTTTTGGAGTATCCCGGACATAATTGTAATGGCCAGAAGCATCCTCGTCATCAACCTCAATATCGTCTGTATCAGAGGTAAGATCAAGGCTATAATCGGATTTGCGGCCCTTCAGTTCCAGGTCACAATCGCCGGAATCCAGGGTTGCAGTCAGATTCATGATGGTGGAGGCTTCGGCGTCTGCATCTCCGTAATGCAGGTTCAGGGTTGCAGTGTCAGAGGTGAACTTTTCGGCAGAGAAATCACCGGAATCATTTGCTAGCGTGAAATCAGATACACTTGTAGAAGAGATATCAAAGTCACCATAATTTAGAACAAAATTGCCGGATGTTAATTCGGTGTTCGAGATAGTAACATCGCCGTCATCGGCGGTCAATTCCAATGCATTGCCGGACAGATGAGATAAGATAATATCACCATAGTTAGCAGTCACATTGATATGATCAAAATTCAGATGAGAAAGCTCTATATCGCCAGAGTTGTTTTTTAGTGTGATCTCGTTCAGTGCCTGCTTAGAAGGAACGGTAAGGACTAAGGCATAATCAGAGTAAGAAGTTCCGCTAAGAGAAAAATTAATGGTATGTTCACTTTTGCTTTCCAGCTTCAAAGTACCATTTTCAATGGAATAAGTTGTATGGATATTGTTGTATTCCGGATAAGACAGGGAATAGGAATCTCCCTGTGTGATCACGATATCATAAGCGTCACAAGCAAGATCAATGTTTGTGAAGGCATCTAAGTCCTCTTTGATAATCTTATGCTTGGCATTTTTTTCAGTAAAGAAGCGGTTAGAAGATGGAAGATAGGACCAATCCATGCTGCCACCGAGCATATATCCGCTTCCGGCAAGACCGATTCCGATCAAGATAAAGCAAAGTGATATAATAGTTGTAATTTTAATAACCTGTTTCATTTAGGATACCTTCTTTCTTATGAATAAATGTTTAAATGCAGCTGCAATTCCGTGTGTGCAGAGATTAGCAAATGCGATTGTTGCAATGGCTAATAGTAATCCGATGCCAAGCAATAGGAAACCGCCGCCGGCACAGATAAGTTTCTGAGCGGCTCCCGGTGCGGCAAACGTTGCAAAGAATAATGCAAAACTGCAGGCAATGCAGGCAAGGGAAACGCATGCAATGGAAAGCACCAGGCTGAATACCACGATCAACAGGGCTGCTAAGCAGATAATTGCAGCAAACGCAAGCGGTACAGCAACCGGGGAGGCACAGATGCCTAAAATGATCATCCATATTACGGTTGTGTTATTCCTGATTCCGCCCTTTTCTTTCTGGGCATCCATATGTTTTTCCGTGCAGGTGGCAATGATCTCACGGGCAATCTCATTCGGAGTACCTAAGGTGCTTGTAACATCGGTAGAATCATCGGCTCCCATTTCCTCAAAATATTCTTCATAGTAACGAATGGCATCTTCACGATCCTCTTTTGGAAGACGTCGCAAACGCTTCTCTAATTGTTTGATAAATTCGGTCTTATTCATAGCTTATCCCTCCTAACAGAGTGTCAATTTTGTTCTTGTAAGACTCCCATTCTTTCTTATAAAATGTTAATTTTTCTTTGCCGGTATCGGTTAATTGATAATACCTCCGGTTTCTGCCTTGAAAAGGTTGATCATAGGTTGTTAAACAGTTATCCTTTTGTAATCGCCGCAATACGGGATATAACGTAGATTCCGAGATGTCTACGATTTCTTTTACCTGTGCGGTTAAAGTATAGCCATATGCATCTTCTTTTTCTAAAATGGCAAGAACGCAGGCGTCTAGCAGTGGTGCTGCGATCTGAAATGTCATAAGCATGACCTCCTTGTTTGAATGTGATCATGAACGCATAAGTGTGAATGCAGCTTTTGAAGTGAGTGTTCGCGCATAAGTACACAAAGTATGGGTTCATAATATAATAGATAATATTGCTTTCCGTCTAATACTATATGACATATAATATTGTATGTCAAGTAGAAAAACAAAATGTGGAATAATTGCTTTTTCTTTACTTTTGAAGGGAACAATGTTAGAATGATATCCGTATGATTATATTTCAAATGGAAATAGGAGTGGAAAAATGGGTATTTTCGAGAAAGTGTTTGGAACACATAGTGAAAAAGAGATTAAACGAATCCAGCCTTTAGTAGATAAGGTGTTGGCATTAGATGAATCAATGCAGGCATTAAGTGACGACGAGCTTCGTGCGAAAACGGATGAGTTTAAGAAACGTTTATCAGATGGAGAGACGTTGGATGATCTTTTAGTGGAAGCATTCGCAGTTGTGAGGGAAGCTGCGGTCCGGACACTTGGCATGAAACACTATCCGGTACAGATCATGGGTGGTATTTTACTTCATCAGGGTAGAATTCCGGAGATGCGTACCGGTGAAGGTAAGACGTTAGTGTCAACGCTCCCTGCATATCTGAATGCTTTAGAGGGGAAAGGTGTTCATATTGTAACGGTAAACGATTATTTGGCAAAACGTGATGCGGAGTGGATGGGACAGATTCATGAGTTCCTGGGATTAAAAGTTGGAGTAATCCTTAACAGCAGTGATAATGATGAGCGTAGAGAAGCATATAATTGTGATATTACCTATGTTACCAATAATGAGTTGGGATTTGACTATTTGAGAGATAACATGGTGATTTACAAGGAACAGCTAGTACAGAGAGAACTGCACTATGCAATCGTGGATGAGGTTGACTCTGTATTGATTGATGAAGCGAGAACACCACTTATTATTTCCGGACAGAGCGGTAAGTCTACTGAATTATATAGAATGTGTGATCTTTTGGCTCGGCGTATGAAGCGTGGCCAAGGAGACGGTGAACTTTCCAAGATGGATGCCATCATGGGAATGGATGTCGAAGAAGATGGTGATTTCCTTGTAAATGAGAAGGATAAGCAGGTAATGTTGACTGCACAAGGTGTAAAGGAAGTGGAGAACTTCTTCCATATTGATAATCTGGCTGATTCAGATAACTTAGAGATCCAGCATAATATCATTTTGGCATTGCGTGCACATAATTTAATGTTCAAAGACAAAGATTACATCGTAAAAGACAACGAAGTTTTGATCGTAGATGAGTTTACCGGACGTGTAATGCCAGGTAGACGCTTTTCAGATGGTCTTCATCAGGCAATAGAAGCAAAGGAGAATGTAAAGGTTCGTAGAGAGAGCAAGACACTTGCAACCATTACATTCCAGAATTTCTTCAACAAATATAACAAGAAGGCAGGTATGACAGGTACGGCACTTACAGAGGAAGAAGAATTCCGCGAGATTTACGGAATGGATGTTGTGGAAGTTCCAACCAATTTACCGGTGGCCAGAATTGATGAAGATGATTCCGTTTATTGTACCAAGAAAGAAAAATTAAATGCAATTGTAGAAGATATTAACGAATGTTACCGGAAGGGACAGCCTGTATTGGTTGGTACGATCACAATCGATTCTTCCGAAGAAGTCAGCCGGTTACTGACTAAGAAACATATACCACACAAAGTATTGAATGCCAAATTCCATGAATTAGAGGCTGAAATTGTTGCACAGGCAGGTCAGATGAATGCAGTCACGATTGCTACCAACATGGCAGGCCGTGGTACAGATATTAAGCTTGGTGATGGAGTGAAAGAATTAGGAGGTCTGCGAATCATCGGTACGGAACGTCATGAGTCAAGACGTATTGACAACCAGTTGCGCGGACGTGCCGGACGTCAGGGCGATCCAGGTCAGTCTAAGTTCTATCTTTCATTGGAAGATGACCTGATGCGTCTGTTTGGATCAGAGCGTGTTATGGCGATGTATGAAGCATTGAACATTCCGGAAGGAGAAGAGATCCGGCATAAGACGATCACGAAGTTTATAGAGAAAGCACAGAAGAAGATTGAGAGTAACAACTTTGCAATTCGTAAGAATCTGTTAGATTATGATCAGGTTATGAATGAGCAGCGTGAAGTAATCTACAAAGAGCGTCGGCGCGTATTAGATGGAGAAAATATGCGTGATGTTATCTATAATATGATTAACGAAGATGCAGAAGAGATTATTGATCGTAATATTAATGAAGATGCATATCCGTCCGAATGGGATATGAAGGCCTTGAATCAGGAATTGTTAGATATCTTCCCGATGGAGAAGGTTGAATTGTCAGAGGATGATCTCAAACATATGTCTAAGAAGGATCTGGTTCAGAGAGTGAAAGAAACAGTGAATAAGCTCTATGAAGCCAAGGAAACAGAATTCCCTGAACCGGAGATGATCCGTGAGGCAGAGCGTGTTATTTTATTGAAAGTGATCGATCGCAAATGGATGGATCATATTGATGACATGGAGCAGATGCGTCAGGGTATCGGACTTCGTGCATTAGGACAAAGAGATCCGTTAGTAGAATACAAGTTTGTCGGTTTTGATATGTTTAATGAGATGACAGCGGGGATTCGTCAGGAGACTGTTAAGGCATTGTTACACTTGCGTGTAGAGCAGAAAGTAGAGCGTGAAGAGGTTGCCAAAGTAACCGGAACCAATAAGGATGATTCTTCTGTGAAGGAGCCTGTGAAACGCAAGAGTGCTAAGATTGGTAGAAATGATCCGTGTCCTTGTGGATCAGGTTTGAAATACAAGCAATGTTGTGGTAAAAATGCATAATAATATAGAGAACCATGATATTGATGAGAACAAACATTTCAATGTTATAATGCATGTGTGAAGATTGGATGATAGATAGAAAGAGGTGATTCTGTGATAGAGACAGACAATTATAAGTTTGAGCTTGCTCAATATGAAACTCCATTACAGGAAGTGAGGGATTCACTTTGACATCCCTATCAAAAAAGATAAGGTAGCGGAGTTAGAAGCAGATATGGAGGCTCCGGATTTTTGGAATGATGTGGAGCACTCTAATGAAGTAATGAAGACAGTCAAGAGTCTGAAAGACATTCTGGCTGCATTTGACAAGGTGTCTGGTGAGTATGAAGATATTGCGGTATTAATCGAGATGGCAGACGAAGAGGAAGATGCATCTTTGTTGCCGGAATTGGAAGAGTCCATGGCACAGTTCAAAGAAGACTTTGAAAGCTTGCGGATCCAGACATTATTGTCCGGTGAGTTTGACAAAGATAATGCGATTGTGACACTTCATGCGGGAGCCGGTGGAACAGAGAGCTGCGACTGGACGGGGATGCTTATGCGAATGTATACCCGATGGGCAGAGAAGAAAGGATTCTCTACGGAGATTCTGGATTATCTCGAAGGGGAAGAAGCAGGCGTGAAGTCTGTTACGATTCAGATTAACGGAGAGAATGCATATGGTTATCTAAAATCAGAAAAAGGAGTTCACCGATTAGTTCGTATTTCGCCTTTTAATGCCGCAGGTAAACGGCAGACGTCATTTTCTTCATGTGATGTTATGCCGGATATTGAAGAAGACGTTTCAGTGGATATCAAAGATGAGGATTTGAGAATTGATACATATCGTGCAAGTGGAGCCGGTGGACAGCATATCAATAAGACATCTTCGGCAATCCGTATTACACATTTGCCGACCGGTATTGTTGTACAATGTCAGAATCAGAGATCGCAGCATCAGAATAAAGATAAGGCAATGAAAATGCTTGCTTCCAAGTTGTATGTATTGAAGAAACAGGAGAATCAGGAGAGATTGGACGATATACGTGGGGACATATCAGAGAATGGATTTGGATCCCAGATCCGCTCTTATGTAATGCAGCCATACACAATGGTGAAGGATCATCGTACCGGAATGGAAGTCAGCAATGTAAACGGTGTTTTAGATGGTAATGTAGAACCGTTCATGAATGCATATTTGAAATGGATAAGTCTGAATAAGGAGTAGGTTGTATGGAGGAACAAAAATTTGTTGTTTTTCAATTAGAGGACCAGAAGTATGGAATGAGCCTGATGCGGGTAAATGGCATCGAACAGGATTATCATATAATTCCTGTGCCGAATGCTCCGGAAGGGATCAGCGGAATTATTAATTTAAGAGGTGCGGTAATTCCGGTATACAGCTTAAGAGAACGCTTTGGAATGGATCCACATATTGATAATCCTGAAAAAAGTTTACTTGTAACGAATAGTCATGGAATACTATTGGCGTATGAAGTAGATTGCGTAGAAGAGATTGAAGAGGTTCCGGATTCCAAAATTAGTTTGATGCCGTCTGTTGCATTGAATGAAGATACGGCATTTATGGAACAGGTATTGCAGATCGGTAATGAGATTATCATTACTATTAATGTTGACAAAGTGTTATCTGAAGATGTCAGACAGATGGTTGATCAGATAGTAGAAGAGAATCAATAAGTACAAGAAGATAAAGGAGGTAATTATGGTTAATATTGCAGTTTTAGGATATGGTACAGTAGGATCAGGTGTAGTGGAAGTAATTAACACGAATCATGAGAGTATCAACAAAAGGGCTGGAAAGGAAATTAATATCAAGTATGTATTAGATCTTCGTGATTTTGAGGGAGACCCGGTTCAGAAGATTCTGGTACATGACTATGATGTGATCTTGAAAGATCCGGAAGTAGATATTGTGGTAGAGGTAATGGGTGGCGTAGAACCGGCATATACATTTACCAAACAGGCACTTTTGAATGGAAAGAGCGTATGTACTTCTAACAAAGAGTTGGTGGCAAAACATGGAGCAGAGCTTCTTGCAATTGCAAAAGAACACAAACTGAATTATTTGTTTGAAGCATCAGTAGGTGGCGGAATCCCTATTATCCGGCCGTTGAACAGTTCTTTGACTGCAGATGAGATTACCGAGATTACCGGTATTTTAAATGGTACAACGAATTACATATTAACAGAGATGGCAGAAAAGGGTGCTGCTTTTGAAGATGTCTTAAAGATTGCACAGGAAAAAGGATATGCTGAACGTAATCCGGAGGCAGATGTTGAGGGTTATGATGCTTGTAGAAAGATAGCAATCTTAACTTCTTTAGTTGCCGGCGAGCAGGTGGATTATGAAGATATCCATACAGAAGGAATTACAAAAATTACAGAGACAGATTTCAAATATGCCAAGGCGATGAAAGCATCGATCAAACTGCTTGGAATGAGCAAGAAAGTAGATGGAACATTTTATTCGATTGTAGCTCCGTTTATGATTGGACAGCAGCATCCGCTGATTGGCGTGAACGGGGTGTTTAATGGCATTTTTGTTCATGGTAATGTTTTGGATGATGTGATGTTCTATGGAAGAGGAGCAGGTAAGCTTCCGACTGCAAGTGCAGTTGTGTCTGATGTTGTGGATGCTGTAAAACATATGCATACGAATATTATGACAATCTGGGAAGAACGCAAGAGCAATCTTGGAAAGTTTGAGGATTGTGAGAACAAATTCTTTGTCCGTATGAAAGATAAAGGATTAGATGATGATCAGATGTTTGGCATTAAGGATGCGTTTGGTGATGTTTTATATGTGAAAGCGCCGGGCGTGACAGATGAATTAGCATTTGTTACGAATAGAATGCGTGAAAAAGATTTTGCAGATCATATAGCAAAATTTGAAGATGTTTACAGCGTGATCCGCGTAGATTTCTAAAAAGAACTTGAAAAAAGGGCTGCTACGCCAAATGTTGATCATTCTGGTGCGGTAGCTCTTTGCGGTTTACGCATTAATATATTTTGTGCTATGATGAGAAATATACAGTTTCGGGAGGTACAAAGGATGAAACGAGAAAACTATTTGAGTTGGGATCAGTACTTTATGGGAATTGCGTTACTTTCAGCAGAGAGAAGCAAGGATCCAAATACACAGGTTGGAGCCTGTATTGTAGATGCGGATAATAAGATTTTATCAGTGGGTTATAATGGTATGCCGTCCGGCTGTAAGGATGATGAGATGCCGTGGGGACGAGTTGGAAAACCCTTGGAAAATAAATATTTCTTTGTATGCCATGCAGAACTGAATGCAATATTAAATTATAGTGGCGGGTCATTGGCAGGGGCAACCTGTTACTCCACCTTGTTCCCTTGTAATGAGTGTGCAAAGGCAATCATACAGAGTGGAATTAAACGAATTGTATATTTGTCGGATAAGTATTCGGATACAGAAGCGACAATTGCTTCCAAGATGATGTTTAAGATGGCGGGAGTGGAATTTCGTCCATATGAACCGGGAGACAGAGAGATTCATCTTAGTTTATAATGATTTATTTGTGCGAAAGCGCAGGAGTTATAAAAACGCAATATTTGGAATATAAAATATTGCAACATTGCTAGAATATAAGAAAGAGGATTTTACAACATGGATATTGCAAAAGTGATTGCACAAGAGTTAGGCATTCGTGCCGGACAGGTAGAAGCAACGGTGAAATTGATCGATGAGGGATGTACCATTCCTTTTATTGCCAGATATCGAAAGGAAGTAACCGGCTCTTTAAATGACGAGGTATTGCGTGACTTATATGAACGGTTGAATTACCTTAGAAATTTAGAAGAACGAAAAGAGACCGTGATTGCCAGTATTGAAGAACAGGGGAAACTGACAGATGAATTAAAAAAACAGATTCTGGATGCGATGACATTAGTGGCAGTAGAGGATCTGTATCGGCCATACAAGCAAAAACGTAGAACTCGTGCAACGATTGCAAAAGAAAAGGGATTAGAGGGTCTTGCCAATATCATTTATCTTCAGATGGCAGATCATCCGATCGAGACGGATGCGCAGGGATATATATCAGAGGAAAAGGGTGTTACATCGATAGATGAAGCAATTACCGGGGCGCTGGATATCATTGCTGAAAATATTTCGGACGAGGCGGAATACCGTACGTATATAAGGGATATTACTGTAAAGGAAGGAAAATTGGTGACAGCTGCAAAGGATGCAGAAGCAAAATCGGTATACGAAATGTATTATGATTTTGAAGAACCGATTGCAAAGGCGGCGGGATATCGTATATTAGCAATCAATCGTGGAGAAAAAGAAAAGGTATTGTCGGTGAAGGTGATGGCTCCGGAAGAACGCATTTTGCGTTATTTGGAGAAGAAGATCATTGTACGGGACAATCCGTACACAACACCGCTTTTGCAACAGGCGGTGGAAGATAGTTATAAGAGATTAATATCAGGAGCAATCGAACGGGAGATTCGGAGTGATCTTACAGAGCAGGCAGAGGATGGAGCGATTGCTGTATTTGGAAAGAATTTAAAACAGCTTCTTATGCAGCCGCCAATCAAAGGACAGGTAGTTCTTGGATGGGATCCTGCATTTCGAACAGGCTGCAAATTAGCAGTAGTAGATGCAACCGGAAAAGTCCTGGATACGATTGTGATATATCCGACAGAGCCACAGAAAAAGGTTGCTGAATCAAAACGTATCGTGCATAACCTGATCAAAAAGTATGGTATTACTCTGATTTCGGTGGGAAATGGAACGGCATCACGAGAATCGGAACAGGTTATTGTTGAATTGTTAAAGGAGATTCCGGAAAAGGTACAATATGTAATTACAAATGAAGCGGGAGCTTCCGTGTATTCTGCCAGTAAATTAGCAACAGAAGAGTTCCCGAATTTTGATGTGGGACAACGAAGTGCGGCATCCATTGCCCGCCGTTTGCAGGATCCGTTAGCGGAGCTTGTTAAGATTGATCCAAAGTCTATCGGAGTTGGGCAATATCAGCACGATATGAATCAGAAAAAATTGGGGGATACCCTTACAGGTGTGGTTGAGGATTGTGTAAACCGGGTTGGCGTTGATCTCAATACGGCATCTGCGTCGCTATTGGAATATGTATCCGGAATCAGTAAAGTAATTGCAAAAAACATTGTTGCGTACAGAGAAGAAAACGGTCAGTTTACGAATCGAAAACAGTTGTTGAAGGTTGCCAAACTAGGACCGAAAGCGTTCGAGCAGTGTGCAGGATTTTTGCGGATCACAGGAGGAGATAATCCACTCGATGCAACCAGCGTGCATCCGGAGAGTTACGAAGTGACAATGAACCTGTTAAATAAATTGGGTTATTCAGTAGATGATATTACCAGCCAGGGCTTGATAGGATTATCTATGCTGGTGAAGCAGAATGGCAAATTGGCATCCGAACTTGGTGTCGGGGAAGTGACTTTGACAGATATTGTGAAAGAGCTGGAAAAACCGGCAAGGGATCCGCGTGAAGAGATGCCCAAACCGATTTTGCGTACAGATGTATTAGATATGAAGGATCTTACAGAGGGAATGATCTTAAAAGGAACAGTTCGCAATGTAATTGATTTTGGTGCATTTGTAGATATTGGTGTACATCAGGATGGATTGGTTCATATTTCTAAGATCACAAATAAGAAGTTTATTAAACATCCGTTAGAGGTTATTAGTGTCGGTGATGTGGTTGAAGTGAAAGTGTTGAGTGTGGATTTGGAACGTAAACGGATTCAATTATCTATGATTTTGGATTCTTAAGTTGGAGATGGAGCAGATGGGAATGGAAGAGAGATCAATTACTTTTTCTGTTCAGATGACAGTAAAGGAAATGTATCAATTTACAATGTATCATGTATATCATCAGGCATCCGGACTGATCGGGTTGTTTTTGTCGGCTCTCGCACTCACTAATCTGATGGTATCTTTTCATGATCTGTCAGATCAGGGGAAAACAATTATGACGATTGTGGGACTTTGGTTTACGGTGCTAGAACCGATTATGATGTATAACCGGTCAAAAAGGCAGGTAAAAAGGACAAAATCATATCAAAAGCCATTATATTATGAAATAAATGAAAAGGGGATAACTGTGTCGCAGGACGAAGAATCCCAGACTATGGAATGGGAACGCATCCGTCGTATAAAGGATACGGGATCACAGTATATCCTTTACAGTAGCCGGGTACACGCATTTATCTTCCCTAAGAAATGTCTGGGGGCTGATGCAGGTAAACTTGGCAATTTGTTAAGAGAATATGCAGTACAGAAGAATATTCCCGTAAATGGTCGAATGAAGAGAAATAGGTAGGATTGAATATGGATTATAACAGTTGGAAACCGGAAGACACATTTGAGATTGCAAGACAATTAGGTGAAAAGGCGGTGGCAGGAGATGTATTCTGTCTGATTGGAGATCTTGGAGTTGGAAAGACACTCTTTTCGCAGGGATTTGCTACAGGATTAGGAATACAGGAAAGCGTTAACAGCCCGACATTTACAATTGTGCAGGAGTATGATGAGGGCAGACTGCCTTTTTATCATTTTGACGTATATCGAATTGAGGAAAGCGAAGAGATGGAAGAAGTTGGCTTTGCGGATATGATATACGGAGAGGGTGTTTGCCTGATAGAGTGGGCCAACCTGATCGAAGACATATTGCCGGAGCATTATACCCGGGTAACCATTTGCAAAGACCTGGAAAAGGGATTTGATTACCGTATGATACATGTTGATTCTATATGAAATTTGAAACGAAGGGATAGAATATGAAGATATTAGCATTGGACAGCTCAGGGCTTGTAGCATCTGTTGCACTTTTGGAAAATGATACATTGATTGCGGAGTATACAGTCAATTATAAAAAAACGCATTCGCAGACATTGTTACCAATGTTAGATGAGATTGTTCGTATGACGGAAACAGATCTGCATTCGATTGATGCGATTGCAATTGCAAAAGGACCGGGGTCATTTACCGGGTTGAGAATTGGATCGGCAACAGTGAAGGGTCTTGGACTGGCTTTGAATAAACCGATCATTGGTGTGCCTACTATTGAAGGGCTTGCAATGAATTTATACGGGACGGATGCATTGATCTGTCCGCTGATGGATGCACGCAGGAATCAGGTATATACAGGAATTTACCGTTTTCAGGATGGAAAGTTACATGTGGTGAAGGATCAGATACCAACCGGAATTGAAGAGATTGTTGAAGCGTTGAATAAGATCGGGCAGAATGTGATCTTTTTAGGAGATGGGGTACCGGTATATCGTGAGGTGATAGAAAAAGAGCTGGCAGTTCCGCACAGTTATGCACCTGCTAATATGAACAAACAAAGAGCTGCATCGGTCGGTGTCCGGGCAATGGATTACTGGAAGGATGGAATCTATACGGATGCAGATTCGTTTGCACCGGAGTACCTTCGCTTATCACAGGCGGAGAGAGAACGCCTCGAAAGGAAACAAGAGTGATAGTGATAAGAAAAATGGAGCCGGCTGATTGCGAAGCGGTGTATCAGATTGCCAAACAAACATTACCGGAACATTGGTCGTTAGAAGAGATCTGTCGCGTGTTGCAGTATGATTATAATATATATAATGTGGCATACCGGGCTGATGATAGCTGTGTTGTCGGATTTGCAGGGATCATGGTAATAAATGAAGATGCAGAGCTGTTAAATATAGCAGTGAGTGAAGAATTTCAAAAAAACGGAATTGGTCTATTGCTTTTGCAAAGTGTTATCGTGGAGGCACGCAGACATTTAGCGGAAAGAATGTTGTTAGAAGTCAGAGAAAGTAATGAAAAAGCAAGAAGACTTTACTGCCAAAATGGGTTTTGTGAACTTGGTATCCGTAAAAACTATTATACGCAACCGAATGAAAATGCAATTATCATGAGTTGTCCGTTGCAGTTATAATATTACAACTATGCGTTGAACAGGACTGTCTCATATATGCAACAATTTTTTCCACTAGATTTTCGAATGGAATTAAGCTACCATAATGTTATGTCAAGAGTTAGTATGGAGGATATTATGGAGTTAGTTTATTGTAATAAATGTGGCAAAAAAATCAGAATGAAAAATGATATCCCGCAGGAGGACTATGTAAAGGTGTGCAAGCCATGGGGGTATTTTTCGAAGAAAGATGGGAGAACACAGGAATTTGTTTTGTGTGAAGATTGTGTAGAATGGTTAGAAAGAGAGTTTGTCCGACCGTCGACAATATATGATACGATTGAACTGCTCTCCTGATGAATTTATTTGAAGAGTATAGTTTAATTGAGAAAAGAGGGATGGAATGTTAGATGTATGTCTTTTGGGAACAGGGGGAATGATGCCTTTGCCGTATCGGGCGTTAACATCGTTGATGGTAAGATGCAACGGAATGAATGTTTTGATTGATTGTGGAGAAGGAACCCAGGTTTCTATTAAGCAGCAGGGATGGAGCGTGAAACCAATAGACGTTATTTGTTTTACCCATTTCCACGCAGATCATATTAGTGGATTACCGGGACTGCTTCTGACATTGGGTAATGCAGAACGACGAGAGCCGGTTACAATGATCGGTCCCAAACGTCTGGAGAAAATTGTGAATGCTTTGCGGATGATCGCGCCGGAATTACCCTTTCCGATTCGATTTATTGAATTAGAAAACGATCAGGAAAGCTTTGAATTTAACGGAATGCGAATCAATGCATATAAAGTAAATCATAATATTACCTGTTATGGATACAGCTTAGAGATTGACCGGGTGGGCAAATTCGATGTGGAAAAAGCGAAGCGGCTTGAGATTCCGATGCCGCTATGGAGCAGACTTCAAAAAGGCGAGACAATCCGGGATGAAACAGGCATTTATACACCGGATATGGTGTTGGGAGAGCCGAGAAAAGGTATTAAATTAACATATTGCACAGATTCCAGACCGACAAAAACAATTGTGGAGAATGCGAAAGGATCGGATTTGTTTATATGTGAAGGCATGTATGGAGAACCGGAAAAAGAAAAAAAGGCAAAAGAATATAAACATATGACATTTTATGAGGCGGCAAATATGGCGAAGGAAGCAGAAGTGAAAGAACTGTGGCTTACACATTACTCCCCGTCATTAGTCAGACCGCAGGAGTACGAGAAACAGGTGAGAGAGATTTTTTCCAATACTGTTATACCAAAAGACAGACGAACCACGACATTGATGTTCGAGGAGGAATAGATATGAAAAAACAGAAAACAAATGTATTCATCTTGCGTGTTGTTTTGATTGTATTAGCGGTGCTGGCGGCGTATTTTGTTGTCAGTAACCGGGCAAAAAAAGGACCTAATGCAGAGGATGGTTCAGAGGTTGATAAGCTGTTGAATTATGATTTCACAGATCAATATCCGAAAACGGTAAAGGAGACGGTGCGATTGCACTGTCGCTATATGAAATGTGCATATAATAATGAGTTTACGGAAGAAGAATTGAAAAAAGCAAACCAGCAGATCCGCAATTTGTATGATGATGAATTGTTGGATTATAATGAGGAAAGTGCACAATTGGCTTCGCTAAAAGAGGATATTCAGTATTATGCAGATAACAAACAAAAGATCATTAGTTATTCGTTTGGTGAGGACAGTCAGATAGAATATAATACAGAAAAAAATATAGATTATGCAAAAATTAAAGTAACCGTATTGTTACGTAAGGATTCGTCTTCTGCGAAGGGGCAGGAAGAATATATTCTTAGAAAAAATGATAATGGTGAATGGAAAATCCTGGGATGGCAGGCAGTAAAAGATTCTTCGACAGAAGATAAAGGAGATGCAAAGTAATGGAGAAAGATACATATATATTGGCAATTGAATCATCATGTGACGAAACGGCAGCGGCAGTTATTAAGAATGGCCGCTATGTATGTTCGAATGTGATATTTTCTCAAATTGAGCTACACAAGTTATATGGCGGAGTGGTTCCAGAAATTGCATCACGGAAACACATTGAGAAGATCAATCAGGTGATTCGTGAAGCGTTGGAAGAGGCATCTATGACATTGCAGGATATGGATGCAATTGCGGTAACGTATGGACCGGGCTTAGTAGGTGCATTATTAGTGGGTGTCGCAGAGGCGAAGGCAATTGCATATGCAGCGAATAAACCATTGGTTGGTGTGCATCATATTGAGGGACATATTGCAGCCAATTATATTGAACATTTGGATTTGGAGCCTCCATTTATGTGTCTGGTAGTCTCGGGAGGACATACGCATCTGGTGAAGGTAGCAGACTATGACAAGTTTGAAATTTTAGGTAAAACAAGAGATGATGCAGCGGGAGAGGCGTTTGATAAGGTTGCAAGAGCGATTGGTCTTGGCTATCCGGGCGGACCGAAGATTGATGCGCTTGCAAAAGAAGGCAACCGGGAAGCGATTGCATTTCCTCGTGCCAAGGTGGATGGCAATGAATACGATTTTAGTTTTAGTGGTCTCAAATCTTCTGTTCTGAATTACCTGAATCAGTGCGAAATGAAACAGATCGAGGTGAACAGAGCAGATGTGGCTGCTTCTTTTCAGTATGCTGTGATAGATGTACTGACAACACATGCGATTCACGCAGTGAAGGAATCCGGAATGGATAAGCTTGCAATCGCAGGAGGAGTTGCGTCTAATTCTTCGCTGCGTAAGAATTTGCAGGAGGCATGCGAAAAGGAAGGGATACAGTTTTATCATCCATCACCAATTTATTGTACAGACAATGCAGCGATGATCGGCGTAGCGGGTTATTATGCGTTTTGTAATGGTGTAAGGCACGGATTAGATTTAAATGCTGTTCCGAATTTGAAAATAGGACAAAGAATATGAATATAATGGGAAAAGTAACAGCAATTGTGTTGGCGGCGGGGAAAGGAAACCGTATGCATTCAGAGATACCGAAACAGTACCTGGAAGTATATAATAAACCGATATTGTACTATGCTTTGTATGCATTTGAGCAAAGTCAGGTGGATAATATCGTACTTGTGACACGTCAGGAAGATATAGCATATTGCAAGGAACAGATTATAGATAAATATGGAATTCAAAAAGTGACAGATATTGTTCAAGGTGGGGAAGAACGGTATTGGTCTGTTTATAATGGCTTAAAAACATGCCGGGAAACGGGTTATGTATTGATACATGATTCGGCAAGGCCGTGCATTGGCATAGAGCGTATTAATGAAATGATAGAAGAGGTGGTGCGAATAGGAGCATGCACTTTTGGTGTGCCGGTAAAGGATACAATAAAAGTGGTAAATGAAGACGGATATGGAATAGACACACCCCCTAGACGGTATTTATGGCAGATACAGACACCACAGGCGTTTATATATAAAGATCTTGTACGTGCATATGAGAAGATGAGGGAGGATTGCACAACAGATATAACAGATGACACGATGATTGTTGAGAGATATTTGCATCAAAATACCAAGGTAATTCAGGGGGATTACAGCAATATAAAGGTAACAACACCGGACGATTTAGACGCTGTCTTAAATTTTTTTAAAAAAAATAAAAAAAGTTGTTGACACGGACTGATTTGAGTGTTAATATAGTCAATGTCGCTGACGAAAGGAAATAAATCAGCGGACACGGAGAGGTATCGAAGTGGTCATAACGAGGCGGTCTTGAAAACCGTTTGTCCGCAAGGGCGCGTGGGTTCGAATCCCACCCTCTCCGTTCATCATGAATCCATGATGTCAACACTTGGAGAAGTACCCAAGTGGCTGAAGGGGCTCGCCTGGAAAGTGAGTAGGTCGTTAATAGCGGCGCAAGGGTTCAAATCCCTTCTTCTCCGCTATGCAAAAAAGAGACAGCAAAAAGATTGAAAAATCGAAAAAGCTGTCTCTTTTTCTGTAAGAAATTATGAAATAGATGCAAAACAAAAGAAACAAAGACAGAAAAAGCATCGCCAGTTCACGAAAAGGGACCGATGCACAACAAAGCAAAATAAAAAGGAGAGACAATACATGGCGCAGTTACCACAGGAATTTCTGACCCGCATGCAGGAAATGCTGGGCGATGAATTTGATGCATTTTTAACTTCCTACGACGCACCCCGCACAGCCGGGCTGCGTGTGAATACAAAAAAATGCCGGACCGAAGATTTCCCGCCGCTTGTTCCGGGAACGTGGAAGAAAATTCCGTGGATTCCAAACGGCTATTTCGTGCCGGACGGCATGCGCATGGGCCAGTCTCCGCTGTATGCGGCAGGCGTCTTCTATCTGCAGGAGCCAAGCGCCATGACCCCGGCGTCCCGCCTCCCGATCGAACC
>ERZ825137.3405-NODE-3405-length-17092-cov-2.523214_pt1 | contig 17092 bp, 8 predicted proteins | sample MGYA00519873_ERZ825137 | MGnify/ENA primary metagenome ERZ825137 (study PRJEB31778, sample SAMEA3449190) | human gut metagenome | biome: human gut; feature: human-associated habitat; material: faeces | place: United Kingdom | collected 2010/2012 ...
TCTTCAGCCTGTCGCTGTTCGATATCCAACAACGGTATAAGGAGATAGCGATCCGTAAGATAAACGGGGCGACCACCTCCATGATCACCAGGCTGTTGCTGCGTAAGTATTGCCAGTTGCTGCTGGTCTCTTTTGTGATAGCCACTCCGTTATCCTGGCTCGCTATCCGGCATTACCTGAAAGATTTCTCTCATCAAACGGCTATATCCTGGTGGCTGTTCGCCATTGCAGCCATCCTGACTGGGGGGATTGCGCTTATCACGGTTATCTGGCAAATGCGCAAAGCAGCCAGAACAAATCCGGCACAGGCTGTTAAAACAGAATAGGCGATCAGTGCGATAATGAACACATTACGTGCGAATACACACGGAGCGGCGGACGAAATTATCTCATAACAACAACTATATCAACAATTTACCCATTTGGCATGCATTTTGCTTTTTATTTAGTAAACTTGTAACAAATATCAGTATAAGAATGAGTATGCTACGACACTATTTCAAATTAGCTATCCGCAACCTGTTAAAATATAAATCGCAATCTGTTATCAGCATTGTCGGACTGACGGTGGGTTTTACCTGTTTTGCATTAGCTACTTTGTGGATACGGTATGAACAGACTTACGACACGTTTCATGACGGAGCCGACCGCATTTATGTGGTTCGGATAGCATCGGAAATGTATAACGACGGCATATCACAGATCACTCCCTATCCGCTGGCGGCTTTTATGAAAGAGACATTTCCGGAGATAGAGACAGCCTGCAATATGCAGGCCTGGAATTGCCAGTTCAAATACAAGGAAGTAGAATATAGTTCATTTGAAATAGGGGTCGACTCGGCTACAATGGAAATGTTCCGGTTCGATGTAATAAGCGGTAACCATAACTTCATGCTTCCTGACAATGAAGAAATAGCCATTACCGACCAGCTGGCTGCACAATTGTTCGGGAAGGAAGATCCGATTGGCAAGGAGATCGATATTTACGGAAAAAGAAAAATATGTGCCATCGTAAAACCCTGGGATATACACAGCAATATGCCTTTTGAAATCCTCGCGTCGAACAGGTACGAAAAAGAATGGAATATGTCCTCCTGGCAAACATTCATCAAAATAAGAAAAGGTGTCGATATAGAGACCTTCCGGAAGAAGCTGAAAGAGTTTAAGGCGGATAAGGATCCCTCTTTCGTAATCAGTAAAACGGAACTGACCCCGATCACAGCCATGCGCTACGACCGTCCTAGCCGGGAAGTAACAGTGAAATACGAACATATTCTACTGTTTGCCTCAGCCGGAGGACTGGTTATCCTTTGCGCTTTATTCAATTATCTGACCCTGTTTATCACCCGGATACGAATGCGTAACCGGGAAATAGCACTTCGCAAAGTATGCGGTTCATCCGACAGTAACCAACTGGTTCTGTTTGCCGTCGAGTATATGCTGACGCTGGTTCTGGCCTTATTCACCGGCCTGATCCTGATAGAGCTTGCCTTGCCTACGTTTAAAGAGTTATCCGATATCAAACTAGACAATACCGCTATCTATCTGGAGGCAGTTAAATACTCGGGAATCATCGTCATCCTTTCGTTCCTGTTGTCTTTATATCCGATCTACTATTTCAGACGCCAGACTTTAAATGCCATGCTGAAAGGCTCTGCGGGAAACAGGAATAAAAACACATTCCAGAAAATAAGTATGGCTGCACAATTCATCATCAGTATCTGTTTTATCTTTTGTGCTGTCATACTGATGAAGCAAATACATTTCCTGAACCGGGCTGATTATGGGTTGGAACGAACCAACCGGGCGAATGTCAATGTCTATCCGAATATCGATGGACTAAAAGAGGAGATCAGTAAGATCCCGTTCGTCACGGAAATATTTCCGGAGAAACTCCCTCCCCTTTTCCCCCGCTATGCACGCTCTTTCCGAAGCCTGAACGAATGGGAAGGACGTCAGGACTCTACCGCATCCGTACAATTTGAGACGATAGACTGTAATGAAGAATATTTAAAGTTTTACGGGCTACAGCTTGTTGAAGGGAGATTCCCGGCTAACAGTTCCGGCAAGCAGGTATTGATAAACCAGGCCGGGGTAAAAGCCATGAAGATGGATCATCCCATTGGAAAAACAATGCTGAAAGGAGAAAGTCAGCTGGTCATTGCAGGAGTGGTTAAAGACTTCTATATCGCTCCACCTACCATACCCGCCAAACCGGTTATGCTGGAAACGACTAAAGAGTTCAATTCCAATTATGATGAAGGTATCCTCTTCAAATATCAGGAAGGAAGCTGGCCCGAATGCAAGCAACGGATAGAGCAACTGGTGAAAAAAATGAACCCGGATATCCGAAATTGCTCTATCGTAAATATGGAAGAAGAATACGCCAAGTTCCTGAAATCAGAGAATGCCTTGTTGCTGATGCTGGATTTTGTTACGCTGGTCTGCGTACTGATCTCTTTGTTCGGTGTCTTCTCGCTTGTCACGCTCGATTGCGAACAACGCCGGAAAGAGATTGCTATCCGGAAGGTAAACGGAGCTACGACACGTCATATCATGTACAAATTCTTTATGAAATATATGTTGTTGCTGCTCACCGCTACTGCCGTCGCATTCCCGGTCGGTTATCTGATAATGAAACCCTGGATAGAGAACTATGTGCTTCAGACAAGTTTCGACTGGTGGATATATCCGGCTATATTGCTTTCACTGGCAACCCTTATCTCTTTGTGTACAAGCTGGCGTATATGGAAGGCTTCCAACCAGAATCCGGCAGAAACGATTAAATCAGAATAAACGATTGAGTATGTTAAAGCACTATTTGAAAATAGCGATACGCAACCTGTTGAAGTATAAGCAACAGTCACTTATCAGCATTATCGGGCTGGCGGTGGGAGTTACCTGTTTTGCCTTCTGTTCTTACACCCTACGGACAAGCATGGCCTGGGAAAGAAGCATCACGGATATCGACCGGATCTGCATCCTCTACTCTGAAACGGAACAGGGATCAGAAATCTGTTACGAACATTACGCACCCTACGCCTTAGCCAAAGCTTTTCCCGAAATAGAATCGGCCATAGCTTACAGCAATATAGGGCCTTACACAGATAAACTCTGTGAAATAACGGCTGCTGACGGAACGGTCAGTTACTTTAATGAAGTATTCTTGTTCTCGGAACCCGGATTCCTCGATTTTTTCGATATATGGCTTATCAATGGAAATGAAAAGAACATTCAACAGATACCGAACGCTATTCTGGTCACAGAGAAAACGGCTTACAAACTATTCGGTACCTTGGATGTCGTTGGAAAGACCTTTACAAACATCGATGACTTCAACGACCAAAAGGAAGTTTTCACCATTCAGGGAGTCATCGAAGACTTTCCCGTACAAAGTTCTCTGGAGAGATACAGCGGTATCGAACTGAATACCACGAACCCGGCAATTGCCGATCCGGAAAGTTCGATGCACTACAACGGGTATTCTTCTTATGTAAAGATTAAACCGGGTATAAATCTGTCTCAATTAAATAAGAAACTAGCGAATTATAACCTAGAATATCTCAAAGGGAAAGATGCCATTGCCGAATTAAAAGTGCAGCTCAAGCCGCTGACACAGCGAAGGGAGCTGTTCCTGAAAGGGAAATTCGACAGTGCGGAATTAATCTTCTTCGCTATCGGTGCGTTAGTCCTGCTGACAGCCTTGTTCAATTATGTCATCTTTATAATCGGACGGATGATGAACCGGATCCGCGAATGTGGTATCCGTCAGGTGAACGGGGCGGAAAAATGGTCGTTGTTCACGCTTCTTTTCACAGAGGCGGCCATCGCTTTTATTGTAGCTTGTTTTCTGAGTTTTATCATCACCGAACTGATTACTCCTTATATAAGCAACATACAGTTATACTACACATTAAACCGGTCTTTCATATTTAAACTGTTGATACAGTATAGCTTCGTCGGATTGATTCTGATTGCACTACTTTGCCTGGGAGTGATCGGTAAAATTGGAAAGTTCTCTATCATAGAGAGCCTGTTCAACGACAAAACGATCCGGCGCCACAGTATTCTGCGTCATTTATTTATTTCTATCCAACTGGTTATTTGTTTCCTTTTCCTGGGAATGACCTGGTTTGTCCTGCAACAAAGCAAACTTCTGGAATCCCGGCTAACCGCAGGATTAAGTGAGGCAGACAAAACCACTTTGTTCGAAGTATCTCTCAATGGGGACAAATTCGTTCCCATCCGACAGGATATGCTTCGTAAGTTCGAACAAAACCCGAAGATAAAAACAGTCTGCCGGAATGCGATGGGATTATCCGGAGCGTGGCAATTGGGTGAAGGCCGCTTTTCGTGGGACGGGATCACGGAACAGGAAGCAAAAACAACACTTAGCCATGTTTATACCGACCCTTCCTATTTCGATCTGATCAACCAAAAACCGGTAAAAGGAAGATTATACAAACCGGAAGAAACGGATAAGGCAATTATCAACGAGTCATTAGCCCGATTGTTAAACCGGGATCCGATCGGCATGCAGATCAGTGTCAGGTATTGGGGAAAAGAAATGACGAGTTATCAGATTGTCGGAATCTTACCGGATGCCATCAGCAACCTGAATGACTGGAATTCAAGCCAGTCCGTATTACCCTGTATCTACATGCCTTTCCCGGAGAATAGCGTCAATATGAGCTGCCTTGTAAAGGTAAGTCCGGAATACAGGAAGGATTTCCCGGCCGAAGTAAAAGCAGAGTTATACAAATTCGTCAATCAGGCGACTCCGATCTATATCAACAGTATGAAGGAACAGGCCGGTTTTTATCTCAATTACGAACAGAACCTGTTCCGCCTGATATCTATTCTTTCCATTGTCTGTATCCTTATCAGTTTACTGGGGATATACGCTTCCGTTACATTATCTACGGAAAGACGGAAAAAAGAAGTCGCTATCAGGAAGATCAACGGGGCTACCCCGCAAACGATCCTGTTCATGTTTTGTAAAAGCAGTATTTTACAGTTATTTATTTCTGCTGCTATTGCTTTCCCTTTACTGATAAAGATATTGACATCATGGTTACAGCATTATACCGTACGGATCCCGATCGGAGTAATCCCGTTCATTATCCTGTTCATCCTGATGGTTATCGTCGTTGCTGCCACTATTATATGGCAACTAAGGAGGATTGCCAACCTCAACCCGGCAGAAATTATTAAAACCGAATAAACAAAAATCATATGAATATGAAACAGTCTCTATTCTTACTCAGCATCCTTTTTTTAGTCGTTTCCTGTTCCGGAGACCGAAGTAAAGGTTCTGTAAAAAATCATCAGATAAAAACGACTATCACAGGAGAGTTATCCGGAGAAATAGTTTTTCAGGGTAACAACCTGCATAATTATTACGACATAGCTATTACAGACGATTATTATGCGTTTATGGATTATTATAGCGATACGCTCCTGCAAGTCCGGAATAAAGAAGATTTCTCATTGCATCAGATCGAGTTGAGAGAGAAAGATACCTTTGTTATCTCTTCCCCTCACTTTACAAAATATGACTTCACCTGCAACAAGATGAAGAATGGTATATCTGTCTGGGATAACGACTCGCACAGTTTGAAACGGATCAACCTAGATGACACGCAGGCTGCACCGCTAGTCACCGTTAACTCTACTTCTTCTTTCGAATTTACACCGGGTGACGGCTGTACCAACTGCTGCATTACCCCTGATAAAACGTATGCAGTCATGTTCAATCCCGACAGATCCCAGGTATTTTATTCTGCGGACAAAACAGGCGGACTTTACAAAGTTCCCCCCTACCCCGTAATCAAAGTGCCGATGATCGATGATGTTCGAAGAAAAGCATTCGCATCCGATCTCGTAGTCAATGAAGAAAAAGGAGTGATCGTTGCCGCCCTCCGTTTCATCGACAGCGTCAACTTCTACGATCTCAACGGCAATATGACTGAGGCCATTTCTTTTGCCGACTATTACTCTATCCCTGTCGCGGATATAACGAATAAATATATGGATGCCGAGCATAGTAAGAAATGTTTTATCGATATCTGCTGTTCAGACCAGTATGTATTTTGCCTGTTCGACGGCTCGACAGACTTCACCGGCAATTCAGTGATTTATGTATTCGATTGGGACGGAAAACATAAGGCAACTTTACAAGCCGACCATAACTTACGTAAAATCGCCACAGAGAAATCAGGTAAATACTTATTAGCTTTGTCCCCTAACGAACAAGGTGGACGGGATGTGGTAAGATATAACCTGAAAAATAAAATCTGATAAACAAATAGTATCCATGTTACAACACTATTTTAAAGTAACCTTCCGGGAACAACTTAAATATAAAACACAAGCGATTGTCAGCATTATCGGTCTGGCAATCGGTTTTACGGCCTTTATCCTGGGGGGATACTGGTTGTGGTGGGAAACGCACTTCGATAACTTCCATCCCCAGGGTGACCGGCTGTATTGCCTGACTACCTCCGGGATAGCAAGAAAAGCTACCGGGGCAGAAGCCGACCTCGACCAGCTTCATATCAACGACCGCGCCGAACTGAAGAAATTACTGCCTGAAATTCAGGAAATATGCATCTTTGCCAACGCTACCTATACGATCAAAGAAAACAATACCAGCAAGTATATCTACGGACTGACTTGTGACCATTCCTTTTTCAAGATGTTCAGGACGGATTTCATCACCGGGACAAACAAAGGGGCCGTGCTGGACGGTTTATCTGTTGTCCTCACCCAAAGTACAGCTATGAAATTCTTCGGTACGACCAACTGTATCGGGAGAGTGTTCGAACTGACCGGACATTACCGCCCCGTCGTCGTAGGGGTCATCAAGGATTATCCCGATAATTCGGATCTCATCTTTCAGTTTCTGATCATCAACAAAGTAAAACCCATACCGCATGTGAACCGGAATATAACCTATGTGCGCTTATATCCGGGGAGTAACGTCCGAAAAGTCAAAGAAAAGCTGGCCTTATACAAAAGCCATGCCGACGACCCGCATGGTGCAAATCATGTAGATAAATGGAAAATAAACCTGCGTACCCCAGCGGAAGTACACCTCTACTGCCATCCCGAACTGGAAAGCCGGATACGTAATATCCATATTCTGGCTTTCGCCGGGCTGATGGCTTTCCTCAGCGCTTTGATGAACCTTTTGGTACTATTTATCGGCCAGCAACAGCGTAAAAAACAGAAAAACAGAACCTATCTTTGTATCGGAGCCTCCCCCAGGCAGATGCTGCTGAAAGGATGGATCGAGCTTTTCTTCCCTATGTTCTTTGCCTATCTGCTGGCATTCTGCCTGATGGAAGTCATTTTCCCTTATTACGAGAGTTATACCACCTGGAATCATTACGGCATTTACGAAGGGGTTTCACGGCATATCGATCAGTCTGCTTTGGTTCTGACCGGACTGGCTGCGATACTGGTCAGCACGATATTGTTCGGGTTATTCAGCTTTATCCCTATCCGGCAGGTATTGTGTAATCCACAAAACCAGTCGGTATTTTTCAAGAGAGGACTGATAGCCGGGCAGATATTTATCGGTTCCCTGTTCTTTTTCACTTCGCTGGTTCTCTTCCAGCAACTTCATTTTATCCTTACCAAAGATAAAGGCATACGGTATGAAAACGTGTTGCAGGTAGATATGGGCTTTGAAAATGCATATGAATACGACCTGAGAACACTGGCTCCGGAACTGCGCAATCACCCTTCTGTAGATGCCGTCTGTTATACCGCGGTCAACTCGCCAGTCTTTACTGAACAGGGGGATTATTATGGAACCTTTATCTCCCATTTATCTTTCGACCCAGCAGAAACAGACCCAACCCGGGAAGATTATATTATGTTGGTCAGTAAAGAGTTCTTTTCCCTGTTCGGCCTCACACTGGAAGCCGGGGAATGGCTCGACGATAGTAATACAGACAATTTCCTGGTCAACAGAACCGGTTTCCGGAAACTGGGATACAAAGATTTACTGGAACGAAATATCTATAAATACGACGGGAAAAGCCACATGGCTTCCAACCGGAAAGTAGCAGGCATATTGAATGATTACCTGTATGCCCCGATGCAATATCCGGTTCTGCCGATCTTTTTCCGATTATATACCGATCAGGATATGAAAGAATATTCTCCGGTTCAATATTTCTATGTCCGCCACCTTCCGGGGCACCAAAAAGAAGTGACCGAATATATCAGGCAGGTCGTACAGAAGTTTAACCACAGCGGGATCCCCAACAGCAATTTATGTATCCGGTTAAGCGATCTGGTCGACAAATTCAATCGTCCGGAGAAGGTCATATTCAGTGTATTCAGTATCATTGCTGTCCTTTGTATCCTGATCTCCACATTCGGTATTTATTCGTTGGTCAGCCTTTCTGCCCAGCAACGAAAAAAAGAGATCGCCATCCGCAAAGTGAATGGGGCTACTTTCCTGCATATCCTGCAATTATTCTTCCGGGAATATCTGATATTGGTCATTATCAGCAACCTGTTTGCCCTACCGTTAGGATATATCCTGATGCAGCAATGGCTGGAAACCTATGCCAACCATATAAACCTGACGGCATGGCCTTTTATAGCCGTATTCTTTATCACCTGCGGAATCGTCCTTCTTTCTATCTTCCGTCAAGTCAGACAGGCTGCACAGGCAAACCCGGCAGAGTCGATAAAAGCGGAATAACAAATATCGGCACTACCCAAAAAGAATTAATAATTCGATTCCATTGGAGATAATATACCCATATATATAAGAATCTTTCATACTTTCGTATATTCATTTAACCTAAGTATGTACATATTATAATATCAACTATATGAAAACAAACTTTTTATTTACATTGTTAACCGGATTAATGCTGCTCAGCGGCTGTTCGGAAAAACCGGTTACGACTTATACCATAAACGGTACGATTCCTGATAATTCACTGGACGGTGAAACGATTTATATTGTTAACCGCGACAACAACAATAGTAAGATAGACAGCACTGCTATCACGGGAAGCACCTTCACTTTCACCGGAAAGATGGACACCCCTGCTTTTTGTCAGATCACAGCCAGCCGGGAATATCATGTCTCTTTCATCCTTGAAAACGGAACAATCAATCTGTATTTGGGCAAGTCAGAACTCCCGTCGGGAACACCGTTGAATAAAGAGTTAGCTAATTTCCGTACTGCCCAGGATAAAATGTCTGATATGATCGACTCCAAACAACGCGAGTTAATGGAACAAATAGAGGATAAAAACGAGCGTATGCAGCAACAAAGCGATTATTTCAAAAATGAATGGAAACCAACTTTTATCGCTATGCTCGACAGTTTCCTCAACAAGAACTCAAATAATCCGATCGGAGCAATCGCTTTGAATTATCTGAATATCTATCTTACTCCTGAACAGGTAAAGCCTAGAATAGCATTGCTTGGCGAAACCGTTCGCAATACTCCGAATATGCAGGAAACGATACAACAGATTGAAGCACTGGAACAAACGGCCGAAGGAAAACCTTTTGTCGATTTCACAATCGAAGCAGAAGATGGAAGCAAAGCCTCTTTATCCGATTATGTCGGAAAAGGGAAATATGCGCTGGTCGACTTCTGGGCTAGTTGGTGTGGCCCTTGCCGTGAAGAAACTCCGGTATTGGCAGAAGTGTATAAACAATATAAAGATAAAGGTCTGGAGATAGTTGGTGTTGCTGTATGGGATCGCACTATCGACACGCAAAAAGCTATAACTGATTTGAAAATAACATGGCCTCAGATCTTAAATGCAGGAGAGACTCCCAGTAAGTTATACGGTATCAACGGCATTCCCCATATTATCCTGTTTGCTCCCGACGGCACGATCATAGCTCGCGACCTGCGTGGTGACAATTTAAGGGCAAAGGTAAAAGAAGTAATCGAAACTAAATAAACACAAATTCCATGCAGTATTTCAGCTTCCCGCGCGTTTATTAAAAACAAATGTGGGAAGCTGAACGATTTTAGATGAGTAGAAGAATAATTATATGGATGTTGATATGCCTGAACGGTACGGAATACGTATACGGACAATGGACAGAGAAGGATTCGGTATGGCTTCAGAATATCATTTCAGGCAAGGAAAAGATAGAACTGAACCCGGAAGCGCTGAAAGCAATAGAATCCGGCACACTCATCAACACGGACAAACCGGCGTCGAATATGATCATGGCGCCGTCTGCCTCCCCCGCCTCTTCCATTCTAAAAGACTTCTCTGAATATGTTCGTCCCGAAGATGTAGAAGAGAAAAATCCTAACCGGAAAGTTGCCCTGAAAGATCTGCCACCGGCCGTCTTTATGCGGTACGGACTGGATAAACCATTACCTCGTTTTAAAATGTTCGGTTCTTTCTATGTCCGGGCAAATGCCGTGAAACCGTCGGGTATCTCATTCGACGATCTGCTCCAACAGGTCTTTATGCCCAGTGCGCGTTCCAAAAGAAGAAACGCCCAACGTTGGCAGACACAGAAATATTACAACAATTATCCGTAATTTTTTCATACATTTGTCATCTCATTTACACGGCAACTTGTCGTTTTATGTTTAACACACTTGAATGATAAAATGGAAAAAATTATTTCGTACCTGCTTTCGGCCATCTATTATGTGTTATTTGGTTTTACATTGGCTTTCTTTCATGTAGTACAATGGATATGCTTCAACCTGTTTGGTTACAAAGCACACAAAAAAAGCGTGGATGTTTTAAGTTTTTTCCTGGTTGTCAACACCTACGTACTGGGAACAAGATACAAAGTGACCGGACTGGAAAAACTTCCGGCCAACCAGCCCTTGATCATTGCTTCAAATCATCAAAGCTTGTATGATATTACCTCCATCTGCTGGTTCATGCGCAAGGTACACCCTAAGTTTATCAGTAAAATCGAACTGGGGAAAGGCATCCCCAGCATCTCATACAACCTCAATCATGGCGGTTCCGTGCTTATCGACCGGAAAGACCCGAAACAGGCATTGTCAGCCATCCGTATAATGGCTGAATATATCGAAAAAAATAAACGTTCGGCAGTGATTTTCCCGGAAGGGACACGAAGTAAAACGGGTAAACCCCGTCCTTTTGCTGAAAACGGACTGAAAATCCTCTGTAAGTATGCACCGTCGGCTTACATGGTGCCGGTCACCATCAACAACTCATGGAAAATGACCAAATGGGGTTCCTTCCCTCTGGGACTCGGCAACCACATCGAACTCATCATCCACGACCCTATTCCCGTGAAGTCTAAACCTTTCGCCGAACTATTTGCCGAAACAGAACAGACTGTTACCGGTAGTATTACAATATAAATACGATCAAAAAAATAGCCCCCCGAAAGTCTGACTTCCGGGGGGCACATCATTTCTTCCAGAGGTATTTTACCTGATGGAAACTTCGCTATTACTTCACAATCACTTTAGTGCCAATCACATTCGAACCATCTTCCAGTATCACACCATACACACCACCTGCCAACTGAATACGGCCATCACCACTGACCTGTTGACGCTGCATACGACCATCCATGCTGACAATGGTTACTTTACCTTGTGTAACACCTTCGATCACGAGGTAACCTTGAGTACCATATATCCTTGCAGTTACAACAGACTCAATACCTGTCGGTATGCCGCTAAAGAGAGGCTTAATAGTTACATCCTGTGTAAGTGTCAGCGTACGCAACTGGCTCTTCACTTCTTTATCATCCGACCACCCGTTGAACATCACGCCACTTTCCGGATATGCGACCAATGTAATCACATCATTATAATAGCATACACCGTCTGCCGGGCCATCTACTTGTACTTTACCCATCACATATCCATTGTCATTCTTCGTAATTGTTTCTACTGAAACTTTCAACGGAGTAGGGTTAGCCAACGAGATCTGAACGGTAGTATTCTCACTTACTTTTGCGATGGTATAGGTTCCGTCTGTCGATTTCAGCTCTGTTCCGTTTACCTTTACAACGATATTACCAAGATCCGCAGCTAACGCTCCAAGTGTAAAACTAAAAGATTTATCCTTCAAAACAGCATTTACTCCCGGTTTGCTGATTACAACGCCACGCACTTCTCCTGCTTTCGGCAAAGTTACTGCGTATTGGCTGTTCGGGTCGATCACCGGATCACTTGGTTCTGGATCTACCACCTTAGGCTGGAAAGTCGCTTCAATAGCGACAGAGGAAGTCCCCACTGTATAAACTCCTGTATTATTCGAGCCGTTTACTGTCAGCGATTTCAGTTCCAGACCTTCACGAGGTTCAACCTTTATAGTCAGCACATCTCCTTTTGTTACAGCACTACCGGTAGGTAATGTTTGTCCCAACTGGTTAGTTACGGTTATTGTTCCTTCCGTCTGTACAAAAGTTACTATTTGCAGATCGGAAACACTAACGGAGACATAATCGACTTGCGCAGTGGTTCCTTCCCCCCCGGTTTCCACAGACAGATAATTCTTATCATATCCAGCTTCCGGTGTAAATACTACCGGCTGTTTATAAGATCCGGCAACAGAGAAAGATTTCGTACCATCTTTCCAGGTAAATTTACCAGGAATATTGACTGCCCCCCCTGTCAGGTCAGACAAAGAAAGAGTCTGTCCTTTGACAATCACGGAAGCCTTTGGCATTGTATAAATAACCGGTTTAATCTTGTTGACAATAAAAGCGGCACTTTCAGCAGTAGTCTCCACGTACCCTGTTGCTTTATCTGCTGCAATCGACACACAAACAGTATATGTACCAGCATCGACAGGCAAAGCAACTACTTTACCGGAAGCATCTTTATAAGTTACCGATACAGAAGAACTAATAGTAGCCCAAGAAACAGGCTGATCATTCTTATCTGAGATCGTCAATCCCGTTTCAGGGTTATATGCTAGCGGTTCGCCCGTGAAATCGGTTTTCTGACTTCCTATTTCAATATTATACGTATCACCGGAGCCCTTGACAACACTAAAGTTTGTATTTTCTTTTATTGTAACAGTATAAACCAACATTCCATCTTCTGTAGTGGTAGGAGTAACCAGAGTTGGACTAATATCAGACGTTTTCTTCAACTCAACACCTTTTGTTCCTTTTGGATAAGTTACAATAGCTGTCAATTCTGTATCACCAGCAAAAGTATCTGTCGAAATATCCACCGGTTTATTGCCATTCAGCCATTGAATACTGTACGAGGTTGGCAACTCATTCATTGTAATCTTATACAGATCGAGGGCACTTCCCGGAACCATCACATTTACGTTTGCTTCTGCATCTTCAAAGTTTGCAGCATCAGCAGGCAAGGTCGGAGCGAAAGTTACTTTTACGGGATGAGATTTACCCGGAGTTGAAGCCGAAGGAGATGATGTTTCAAATGTACCCTTTATCTCAGCATTATTGAATATTACTTTACCACCGGTTATTTTGTACGTCTTGTCCTTTTCAACTGTTACAATCGGTAATGTCTCGATAGTCAATGAAGCTTTCGTTATTTCCAATTCGAAATCCTCAACACCTGCCACTACTTTTGGTATATAAGAGTCATTCTCTTCAAATACCAAAGTTGCTTTATATTTACCGGCATTGATAGGAGGATCAACTGGAGTAGAATTTGCATCATTCGTTTTATAGGTAATCTTCACATGTTCATTCAAATTAGCCGGAACGGTACTGAATAATACAGGTTTCACTTTACCATCATAAGTCTGTAACTGACCACTAACACCATCATTAATCACAGGTTTAATATCCACTTCCTGCATGGTCTTTGTTGTGATAGAAATAGTCACATCTGAGGTTTTTACAGTAAATGCAACTGTATATTTCATATCCTGACCAGACTTATCTTTCTCTACGGTTTTCAATTCACCTCCGTTGATAGTTATATCTTTTAAGCGATAAACTCCATCAGGAGCAGTTCCACCGGATAATTTTTTAGTTGTAAAAATAGCCTGATACGTTGTATTCGGTTGTAAATCAACAGCAGTTCCATCAGTAACATCTTCTGTAGAACCATCCGGCTTTTGAATAATCACTTTCTGATCTGCAATATAATCGATTGAAGAAGCCAATGCCGCTCCATTCACTTTAACAAAAGCATCTATAGAAGGATTTATAAAAGTAACAGAAACCGTAATAGATGTATTATCTGCATAATTAGCATTAGTAATATCCTCGCTATATGTATAATTTACAACATCGGCTGGATCTGTCTTAACTTCAGATGTTTTATCAGTTCCATTTACCGTCAGCTTAAAATCATATCCTGTATTCGGTTTGATTTTAACCAGCAGCTTTTCGCCGGTTGCAATCGTTTTACCTGAAGCCAGATCGGATGCTGTTGTACCGGAGACTTTCTGAACTGTAAAACTTCCACCTTCCTGCGTTTTGTTTTCGTAAGAAACAGGATGCTCCTTACCTAAAACAACTGCTGTAATCTGAGGAGCAACAGTTATTGTCTTTGCATCATAAAGCCCCTTAACTATAAATTCAATCGATTTACCTTTATATGGTTCCTGTTGGCCAGAGATAGCAGGAACCATGCCTTTTACCGTATAAACAGCCGTTTCGTAACCATCTGCAGGGTCTAATGTAAAAAGGAGCTTATCCCCTTGCTTTACAGTTTGAGAACTAGCTACAAAATCAGCCGCATTAGCACCGTTTACCGAGACTTTAAACGAATTTGCATTTACAGGTAACACACCTCCCAAGCTAAACTCAGCAGGATTCACTGTCAGATCAGTAAGTTTATACTGACGGCCGCCCGTTGTCAATGAACATTGGTAAGTACCTTGAACAAACTCTTTCGTTGTTGCATCGTAGAAACGGTATTCACCATCCCAGGCATCCGGTTGATGAACGGTTTTACTATTATCTTCTTCGTAAACATTATTCTTCTTTACTTGCCAGGTAACATTTGAATATTCAGGTTTACCGCCTACAGGAATATTAGCCTCAGTAATTAAGTTAGAGATACGGACTCCAGAATGAGCTTTACAGTCACTTATCGAGGAGACTGATAATGTTTGTACTCCCCAGGTAATTACACAAGCCGGATTACCCGGATTAGCGGATAAATTCAAAATATTATTGTCTGAAATATCCAATTTTGCTAAAGAAGTCAAAGCATTAAGACTTGTCAAACCTGTTAATTTGTTCTTAGAGACATTTAACTCGGTTAATGCATTATAGCTAGAAACATCCAGAGCTGCATTTAATGCATTTCCGGATAAATTAAGGCTTATCAACTTTGTTGTAACAGAAGGCAAAGAGACCTCACTAAACACCAACTTATTATCAGAAGCATCCAGCGTCTTCAACGCAGAAGCACCGGTTAAAGTCAACGTTTCCATTCCCAAGCCGGAACAAGTAAGAGATTCTAATGCAGAACCGGAAACGATCAGTTCCTTTACATAATTATCCTTACTCAAATTGAGAGTTTTCAGTTTACTATCGCCGGCTATTTCCAGCTTGTCCATCCGACCGGTCACAGTAGCAGTTGTAGCAGAAGTTGAAATAATTTCAACTTCTGCTGTGTACCCTTGCGCAAGGGTCACTTTTTTCCCATCGGTACTGAGCGTGACTTTTCCACTATGCGTTGTTGTTAAATCAGTCACCGTAGCTGCCTGATCCAATGTAACCGTTACCGGCATACCACCGGTGGAAGTCACTTTTATATTTACATCCGCTGCTCTCGCCATCCCCAATACCGCAAATAGCATCAGGAACGCATAAAGTAATCGTTGTTTCATAATCATGATATTTTTAGTTTATAATCTATTTTATGAAAGAAATTTGTGATTTTGTAATAAGGATTTTACCCTGTCAGTTGTAAAAAAGCCCCTGCCGGTCAACGACCTGCCGGGGCTTTGTCTTGTATCTGGTTTCGCTCTTCGCAGAGATACTATCAGATGAACTTTATTTTATTACTTTAGTATTAATACTGCCACTTGTTCGCCCTCACGGGATACTTGGTGTTTACACCACATGGCACTTTTAGAATTATTTGATTATAAAAAATCCTTTATTATTTAACCACTGCCTTTACAGCTGCTTCGCCCTCAACAGCTACAACTACGATACCGGCTGGTACTGCGATTGTTGCGTCGTCGGAAGAAAGAACTGTAGAAGCAAGAGTCTGGCCAAGTACGTTGCATACTGTCACTTTCTTAGCAGCAGCACCCTTGATTGTTACGATACCGTTACCACCTACAACTGTTACGCTGCTTGCAGTAATTTCTTCGTTAGCAGTCGGAGCACCTTCAGACTTCTTAGCCTGGAATACTTCAGCTTCCTGAATTTCCGGAGTTACAACCAATACGTGGTTAATAGTCTTCAACCAACCGCGAGTGTCCTTATCATACATTGTTTCGATATAGAAGTTTTCACGTTCAGCATCGCAATAACGGAAAGCGAATGTTGCATAGTTCAGACCGTTTTCGCCAAGAGCAGCATCGCTCAAGTCGTATTCAGCGCCACTCTTATCGAATGTCAGTTTAGAACCTTCATGTTTAGCATTTACAAAGCCCAGACGATAGTACTTAGTTGAGTTCTGATCGATGTTCTTATACATGTAAACAGGATTTGCACTCACTGAGTCGATCATGTTAACCAGGTAAGCAGCTTCTGTGAAGAGATGACGGTTATGTTCAGGAATACTTGAATTCTGTTCATAAGTATCTACATTACGCAGACCCAGTAAGAAGCGAGTACATTCCGGACGAGATACGTTAGCTGTATCCAGGAAGATAGCATTGTTCTTACCCAGGTTTTTATCCAAACTTTCCAATAAACCTACGTTAGCACCTTTAACAGTGTTTTCGCTCAACAGATAGTTGCCTGCTGCATCGTCAGCCTTGAAGAATTCCAAAGTATCACGGCTGAATTCGCCACGAAGATCTTTGTAGTTGAATGCCTGTTGTTTTTCAACACTGAAGATACTTGAAGCATAGCTATTAGCATATCCGTCAGAGATCAGGCTGCTCGGCTGTACTTCAGCAGTCATCTGGTTAACGAACAAACGAGCACCATAAGCAGTCTTTGTAGAAGTACCGTTACCTGT
>ERZ825137.3408-NODE-3408-length-17078-cov-3.681372_pt1 | contig 17078 bp, 11 predicted proteins | sample MGYA00519873_ERZ825137 | MGnify/ENA primary metagenome ERZ825137 (study PRJEB31778, sample SAMEA3449190) | human gut metagenome | biome: human gut; feature: human-associated habitat; material: faeces | place: United Kingdom | collected 2010/2012 ...
TGGAAATATCGATCCCGGCTCTTCTTAAGATGTCAACCACCGTCAGCCCTTCGATCTCTTCAAATCCATCTGCAAGAAAAATCCCAACTCTACTCATTTTATCCTCCGTTCCGGTATCTGCATACCCTGTTATTTCCTGTTGATCTATCTGACATTCTACCAAAAACAGACGCTTCTTTCCAGTCCCAATCTACTTGTACTTGCACTTTTTTGTTTTCTGCGATATTCTTTTTTCAGGAGGTACTGATTTATGGAAATTGAACGAAAATATCTGATCGATGAAAAAAATCTTCCTGCGGATCTTGAATCCTGCCGCAGTGTTCTGATCGAGCAGGGCTATCTCTGCCGCAAACCGGTCGTCCGCATCCGCCGTCAGGACGACGACTATATCCTCACCTACAAATCCGGCGGCCTGATGGCACGGGAAGAATACAACCTGCCTTTATCCAGGGAAGGTTACGAGCATCTCCGCCCGAAAGCCGATGGCAACATTATTTCCAAAAAACGGTATCTGATTCCAATCACAGATACCGCCTTAAAGGTTGAGCTTGATATATTTGATGCGCCCTTTGCACCATTAATGATTGCCGAAGTGGAATTTCCGGATGTGGAGACTGCCAATGCATTCACTCCGCTTGACTGGTTTCAGGAGGATGTCACGAACAATCCGGAATATCACAACTCCAACCTGTCAAAACGTGTTTTCCAACCCTGAACCGGTATAACTATTCAGGATCACATACCCGAAACGGTTTCAGATGCAGTGTAGTTTATCACCTGTATTTATCCAGGTGGAGCGGTCGATTCCCGGATCACCAGCTCTGCCGGAAAAATCAGATGTTCATGCGATCCGCCCTCTTCTAAGATTTGCAGAAGCAGGCGGACCGTTTTATCTGCCATGGCTTCTACCGGCTGCCGCATCGTAGACAGCTTCGGGATATAATATTCCCCGAGCGGAATCCCATCAAAACCGGCAACCGACACATCGTCCGGAATCCGTTTTCCGGCCTCATGCAATGCCCGGCAGGCTCCGATTGCCAGGGTATCTGCAATCGCATACACCGCCGTAAACGGCTCACCGGACTGCAGCAGTTCTTTCGTCATCCGGTAACCGTTTTCCATCGAATACGGATCAACATCATCCGTTATTTTCAAGATCAGCTTCGGATTTACCGCGATTCCCTGTTCCTTCAACGCATCCTGATAGCCTAAAAGCCGAAGCTTTCCAACCGACTCTCCCTCTGCATTTTCTGTAATCAGGGCGATCTGCTTATGCCCGAGTCCCAGAAGATACTCTGCCATCCGGCAGCTTTCTGCCCGGTCATCCACCGCAATGTTGGAATAATTCTTTTTCACACTCTCCTCTGCCACTGTCCCGATCGTACTGAATACAAAAGGGACATTCAGCATCCCGAGCTTTTTCGGATCATGCTGGTAATTGCCTCCCAGAAAAATAATCCCGCGCAGCCGCTTTTCCTTGATCAGGTTCAATGCCACATCCAGCTCATCCTCATAGCTTTCCACATGCTGCATCACCATGGTAAAATGCTTTTCATCAATCTGTTCTTCAATAATCCGGATCACCGAACTGAAAAACGGATTCGTGATGCCCTTAATCAATACTGCAATACAGTTTGCTTCTGTCCGTTTCAGATTCCGTGCACTGTTATTGGGAACAAAGCCGGTTTCCCGGATGACCGAAAGTACCCTTTCCCGGGTTTCCGGATTGATATTGGGATGGTTATTGATGGCGCGTGATACCGTACTTGGTCCTACCCCGCATTTTCTGGCAATATCCTTGATTGTCATTTCTCCCATCTTCCATCCCTCTTTCTTCTTTTTTGTAACTCTTTTTTCTCTCTGTATTTCTCCTGGTCTTTCCGTATCCTTCTCTGGCTTTTTCCGGCTTTCTTCCACAGCCTTCTCTTTTTCTTCCTATCTTTATTTTTCTTTCACACGTCCATAGAGTTTACATAACTCCAGAATCTCTTCTGCCAGTTCCGGTGAGAGCTGTTCTGCACTCATCCGCCACTTCCAGTTATCTCCCAGTGTAGACGGTGTATTGATTCTGGCTTCACTGCCAAGCTCCAGATAATCCTGCATCGGAATAATTGCCGTATCGGATACACTTGCAATTGCTGCCCGGATAAACTCCCAGGTTACCTTCTTATTCCCCTTGATGTTCAGGTAGTTCTTTGCAAAGCGTCGGTCACATGCCGGAATCGTATGATACCAGCCAAGTGTTGTGTCATTGTCATGTGTTCCGGTATAAACCACACTGTTTGCGGTATAGTTATGCGGCAGATAATCGCTCTCTTCTCTCGAATCAAAGGCAAACTGCAGAATCTTCATTCCCGGATAACCGGTCTTTTTCACAAGACGGATAACGGAAGGAGTTAAAAATCCAAGATCCTCTGCAATCACCGGCTTGTTTCCGATCTGCTCCTTCATCGTCTTAAACAATGCATAGCCGGGACCCTTCTCCCACTTACCAAACTCTGCGGTCGGATCGCCGTAAGGAATGCTGTAGTATTCATCAAAGCCCCGGAAATGGTCGATACGTACCACATCATATAATTTATAGCAATAGCCGATTCGTTTCATCCACCATGCAAAGCCGGTCTGCGCATGATAATCCCAACGATACAACGGATTTCCCCAAAGCTGGCCCGTTGCTGAAAATGCATCCGGCGGGCATCCTGCAACCGCTACCGGTTCACCCTTTTCATTCAGTTGGAAAAGCTCCGGATTCGCCCAGGTATCTGCACTGTCAAAAGCAACATAGATCGGAATGTCTCCTACAATCAGAACACCCTTCTCATTCGCATACTTCTTAAGACGGAGCCACTGCGATGCAAAAAGATACTGCTGGAATTCATAGAACAGAATCTCTTCCTTAAGCTCTTCGCGGTATTTCTTCATGGCTTTCTCATCACGATTCCGGATGTCTTCATCCCAGCTTAACCAGTTCACACCCTTAAAATGATCCTTGACTGCCATATACATTGCATAATCTATAAGCCAGTATTCATTTTCCTTCACAAAGCTCTGAAACTCTTCATCTTCTTCGATTTTGCTCTCCAAAAAAGCCTTCTTTAAGAGACGGAACCGGGAAAGATAGATCTTCTCATAATCTACATAACCATCGGTATCTCCCCAATCATAGCTTTCACAGTCCTTCTTCGTGATCCATCCCTTCTCAATCAGCTCCTCCGGATCAATATAATACGGATTTCCTGCAAAGGTGGAAAAGGACTGATACGGGGAATCCCCATATCCGGTCGGTCCTAACGGCAGGATCTGCCAATAGGTCTGTCCGGCTGCTGCCAGGAAGTCCACAAATTCATACGCTTCCCTGGAAAAGGTTCCAATTCCGTAAGGGGACGGAAGACTGGAAACCGGTAATAAAATGCCACTTGCTCTCTTCATATTCTCCATCTCTTTCCGCTATTCCAAAATAGCTGTCAGCACTGTATTTGCGCTATTGGTAACGTTACCAATATCTTGTTAAAAACAGGATAGCACACCGCCTTGCAAAATGCAAGAGGGTGAACTATCCCTGTCCTTACGCCTGTACGGCCATTTCTTTCACCTTTTCAATTGCTTTCTTTACCGGAGGAAGCATAATGATAATTACGGTAATCAGACCTTCTCCCAGGATGTAGGCATAATTATAGGCAATCGGATAAATCGCAGTCAGTGACTTCGGGAAGTTATCCGGCATATAATCCATCCAGTACAGATAGCCGCCGATGGAATGACACAGACCTCTTACGAGAATTGCCACGAGATAACCCTTTAATAACCCGTTCTTCTGCTTATTGAAGAATCCGGATAGACCTAATGCAGCAAAAGCGAAGATGTAATCAAGGCATGCCTGCAGAGGGGATAAAATATAGCTTCCGCCATCCTGAACGAACTGCAGCAGACTGAAGGCGAATGCAGCTGTAAGACCGACCTTGGGTCCATACCAGTAACCGATCATGGTTACAAACAGCATGGAGCAGAGCGTGATGGAACCGCCCCAGGGCATGTTCACGATCTTAATATAAGAGGTGACAAAGCCAAGTGCCAGTGCGACTGCGGAAAATACAAGCTGCCTGGTAGAAAACGGACTCTTTTTCTGATCCTTGTTCTCTTTGACTCTGGTGCTGATTACTGCTGTCAGAATTACGAGAACTGCAATCAGAATAATCACAGCGACCTCGCCGGCTGATGTCAATGAAAAATAGCCGTCTTCTTTGTTTAAAAACAGTGACATAAAAAATCCTCCTTAGACTTTTTACATCGCTAAGGAGGACATAATATGATCCTGTTATCCTGTGCTTCCTTACGCCGGTATTACCCGGTTCAAGTAGTGAGGGTTAATCTGTGTAACAGATAGTAACTGTTCAGCCTTGCCCATTCATAAGCTGCCGGATTGTACAAATTGGCTAACCAATATATGTATTTTCCGGCAGCTTATTTCATGTCGGGCGTCCGCCCTATAGAAATGATTGTATAAGCTGACCTTAGTGAGCAAGCTCCCTCGGTCATCTTGCACAATCATTTCTGCACGGCTGAACTGTTACAACAGATAATCTCAGCAAATGCTCCCCTAGCGAAGTGATTGATTTATTTCGGTGATTGCACCGATCGTTATAAAGATACAATGCTTTCCGGCCGGTGTCAATCCCCTGTATGGAATTACATCCGGATTTCCTCACCCAGTGCAAAGGAATAAATAATCCGTTCCTTTACCTTCTTGCCAACGATTCGTTCTAAGGCTTCCGTATAGTATTCCATCTGGGTGTGATAACGCTTCACCAGCTCTTCCCCGGTCTTTACGGCATCGGTCTTATAATCCATAAGGATAAGATCGTCACCCTCTTCAAAAAAGGCATCAATAATTCCCTGAATCAGTACCTGCTCCTCATGCGGAAACTGCGGCTTTACGCGGTCTGCTGCGATGCCAAGTACAAAGGGCTGCTCTTTTTTAAGCTTCTGAAGGTGCTGTGCCTCTGCCATTCTCTGTGCCAGTGAAGATTGAAAAAATATAACAAGCTTTTTCACAGAAACGGCTTCGCTCCATGGCTTCTGCAACAGCTCTTTCTCTACCATGAGTGCAATCTGCCGTTCCAACTCTAAAATCATGTAAGTATCTGCTTCTGATTTCTCAGATTTCTTACTCCGGTTTTCTTCCCGGTTCATTTCTTTATTATTTTCCTCATTATGCTTCTCTTTCTGACTCTGATCTTGTTCCTGATTCTGCTTCCATTCTTGATTTTGTTCCTGTATCTGTGCTTTTGCTTCCAGCACCTTCTCAAAATCAAGCAGCTCCATCACCCGGTGGTAAGCGCTTCCGCGGTCTGCCCCGGACATTCCCTGCTCTTCCTGCATAAAGGCTGGAATATACGGCACGATTTCCTTTTCCGGGAACAATTCTCCCGCAAAATCCAAATCCATCTGTGCTTTCTTTAACTCGGAAACACTGGTCTTTGTCACCAGCTCCTTTAACCCTTCGTCCGCATACCTGCGGTCCATGCGCTGCCGCAGCTTTTCCTTCTGTGCAAGCTCTTCTTCTGACGCCTCTTCCCTCGTAATCCGGTACATAAACTGTTCTCTTTGCAGAAGCTGTCCACACTCCCCGGAAATTTCCTGTTCCTTCAGCTCTCCTTCGCTGATAAACTGTGCATCAGACAATGCCGGCAGAACAAATTGCAGGAACGATCCGGCATTCAAAAGATCCGTAAAACGCATTCGGCCATCCTCGGCCTTCGTATTTTCATATAATGCAATCTGTTCCCTAAGCTTTTCTCCATCCCTGACAACTGCTGTAAGAATCAGCTTTTCCCTGGCACGCGTCATGGCAACATAAAGAACACGCATTTCTTCTGCCAGCGTATCCAGACGCATTTTCAGGGAAACCACATTTTTCTTCGTCATACGGCGCTGGATGCGAAGCTCACTGTCAATCTCATCCACTCCCATCCCCAGATCCATATCGGTCACAAGACGTCCTGTGGTATCCTGCATATTGAATTTCTTGGATAAGCCTGCCACGAAGCATACCGGGAATTCCAGTCCTTTACTCTTGTGGATACTCATAATCCGTACGACATCAGCATTTTCATCCAGAATATCCGCTTCTCCGTAATCCACCTCATACTTCGACAGCTGCTCGATGTAGCGCAGAAAATGAAAGACACCATAAAAGCTCGTCTGCTCAAAGGCGACCGCCTTAGACAAAAGCATTTCCACATTCGCCCTTCGCTGCTCACCGCCGGGCTTTGCCGTCACATACTGAAAATACCCGGTTGTATAAATCAATGCTTCCAGCAGCTTATGAATCGGCGTATAAACGGACATCTGCCGGTAATGCTCCAATATGGTTAAAAAGTCCGCAATCTTCTCTTTTAAATCTCCATCATAAGCCCTTAACTGATCGATCAGAGCCATCGGTTTGCCGGCTGCCACTACCGCTTCTGCTGAATCATCCCCCACTACGGTATTCTCTTCTGAGGTATTTTCTCCTGCTTTGTCCTTATCTTCTGAAGCCTTCCCTTCGATCTTCTTGTCCGTCACACCGGCCCGGATTCCCGCAATCTCCTCCTCTGAAAAGCCTCCAAAGTAAGATTTCATCGTTCCATACAGAGGAATATCCTGCCTCGGATTGTCAATCACATGCAGGAACTGCAAAAGCTCCCGGATCTCCGAGGCTTCAAAATACCCGGTGCGGAGGCTCACATAAGCAGGAATTCCCTCCTTTTGCAGCGTCTCCTTAAACTCCTGCGCCCAGCCGGAATTCGTCCGGAGCAGAATCACCATATCCCGGTACTGTACCGGCCGCAGCGCACCGGTCTCCTTGTCCGTCACCTGAAAGCTCTGATACAGTGTACGGATTTTGGCAGCAATTGCCCTGGCTTCAAAGCTGCGCACCGACTCTCCGCTTTCCTCCTCCTGCGTAAAAATCAGATATTCCGTGTCATTCCCGGTATTTTCCGGATAAGAGGCGCCCTCATAAAGGGCAGCATCCTCATCATAGACAATCCCGCCAAGCTCCTGCCCCATAATCTTCTGAAACAGCGTGTTGACTCCCTCCAAAACCTCTCTACGGCTCCGGAAATTCTTATGCAGGTCAATCCGCTGGCAGCCGGATTCTTCCTTCGTATAGGTATGGTACTTTTCCATGAAAAGTTCCGGTCTTGCCAGACGGAATTTATAAATGCTCTGCTTGACATCTCCTACCATGAAACGGTTATTTCGTCCATCCTGTTCTCCGGAAACTGCCATCAGAAGATATTCCTGCACCAGATTACTGTCCTGGTATTCATCAATCAGAATCTCGTCAAAGCACTCCCGGTACTCCTTTGCCGCCCTGGTCGGAACAATCTCCCCGTCCTCTCTGGTAAGCAGAATCTGTAACGCCAGATGCTCCATATCGCCAAAATCGATCATATTGGCCTCGCGCTTTTTCTGCGTAAGCATACGTTCATAAGTGAGCACCAGAGAAATAAGCTCCTCCACCATCGGACAGGCTCTGTGCATCTGTGCAAGCGCCTGTTCGGGAGATCGTAACAGGAAATCGCCTTTCAGCTTCTCGATCTGCTTTTTCACCTCATTACGGAGTTGCTGAGCCATGGCACGTAATGCAGGATCCACAGAGTCATCCTTTTTCGAAGGGAGACGCCCGAAGGTGATCTTCTCCATGACTTCATACTGTTCCTGATAGGTCTCCTTCATCGATGCCTGCTCTAACATCTCCGCTTCCTTTTCAAGAAGCTCCCCATACATATAAGGACCTGCCGGACGCTCTGACAGCCTACACGCCTGCCGGAGTTTTCCGGCCAGCTCCTGCAGCATAAAGCACACATGGGAGGTAAGATACCTGCACCACTGCGTCCCGTTCAGTTCCTCCACATCCGCAGCTTTATAATCCTCCATGCAGCCAAGAAGCCAGTCTTCCGGCCAGGGATAGCTCTCTGCGAAGTCATGTAGCTTTTCGATATATTGCATGAGAAGCCGGTCGTTGCTTCCCCCTGTAAAATATTCCACACACTGCAGAAACTTCCGATCTGCCGCATCATATTCCTGCTCAAGCAGTTCATTTAAGGTATCCTGCTGCAACAGCTTCAGTTCTCCCTCATCTGCCACACGGAAGCCGGGATCTAACCCGATCTCATGGAAATGATTGCGGATAACGAAAAGACAGAAGCTGTCGATTGTGGTAATCTGCGCCTTATGTAATAACGCTGCCTGCTTCTGTAAATGCCCGTTAAACGGATCCACTGCAAGCTCCCGGTCAATCGCCTGCCGGATACGCTCGCGCATCTCTGCCGCCGCCGCATTCGTAAAGGTCACTACCAGTAAGCGGTCAATATCCACCGGATGCTCTTTATTCAGAATCATCTGAATGATCCTCTCGACAAGCACCGCCGTTTTACCGGAACCGGCTGCTGCCGAAACCAGAAGATTCCGGTTTCTTAAATCTATTACCTGCTGCTGCTCCTTCGTAAAGGTTACTCCCACGCCGCATCCTCCTTCTTATATCTGTCCTCTGTGAGCAGGCTCCCCCGGACATTTTATGCAATCAGTTCTGCATGGCTGAATGCTTACGCATCTTTTCGATGATATCCTGCTCATCCTTAAGGACATCCATGCCATATCCGGGCTTTCGTTTTTCAAAGCCCGGTATTTTTCCGTCAAATGCACAGATTTCGCGGAACGTACAATAGGTACAGGACTCGGCATTGCCCTGCTCGCAGGGATTGACCTCAATATTTCCCTGTAGGATTTCGGTTCCAAACTGGTGCATCTTCTGGTTTACATAATTCGATATCACTTCGTAATCCTGCCGGTTTACCACACTGGACCGGGCAGATAAGGAGCCGTCACTTTTGCGCTCCACCGGAATAATTGAGGATTTCGTTGCAAAGCTGCCGTCCAGAAGTCCGATGACCTCCTCACTGTCGTTCACCAGTCCATTCATGCGCAGCTCCTTCAAAAGCTGATCGTTTACCTGCTCCGGACTCAGCTCTTCCTCACTCTTAATCATCGGGTCATTCACATGATAGTAAAGCAGCGCTGCCGGAACAATTTCCTTATCCGGATGACTTTTCTTCATCATTTCTGCCGCCACATTCATATAGACAATGAGCTGGAGCTGCAGGCCATAGTAAACGGCTGCCAGATCAAACTTCTTATTTCCCGATTTGTAATCAATCACCTTAACATATATGTGATCTTCATCCTCACAGGTATCCAGACGGTCAATCCGGCCCCGGAGCTTCATCTTCTCTTCCTCCGAAAGCGTAATATTCACTGCATCCAGGTTTTCCACTCTCGAAAAGCTCATCTCGAATGCCTCCGGCAGGAATTTCCCGCTCTTTAGCTGCTCCTTTAACGCCCAGATCGTCCGTTTCAGAATCCGGTACATCCGTTCAATCATATACTGATAACGCGCAGAGCTATAAAGAATCGTTTCGCCATACTGCATGGAACAGTTCTCCAATGCCTCCCTAAGAAGCTGTTCGCCTTCCTCCTTCGGAAAATCCAGCCAGGTATAACCATGCTCCTTCAGGCAATGGGAGAACACCTCTAAAACCTCATGGTAAATATTTCCAAGATCTGCATTTTGAAGCTGGAACACTTCCCGCTCCTTAAGATTCAGCCCATATTGGAGAAAGTGTGCATAGGCACACGCCGCATAGCGTTCTAGACGGCTGACACTGTTTTCCAGCACTGTTCCGTATACCATTCTCGCAATCATCGCTCCCAGCGGCTTATGCTCATAATGCTCATAGGCAGCCTGCAAAAGCTTCTCCATCTGACCGCGGAAGGCAGAATCCTCCCAGTAAATCCGGCACAGGCTGAAAAATTCCTCATCCGTCATGCCGCCCGCTCTTCCCTGTGCACGCTCGCGCAGTTCTTCTGCCACATAGGGAAGGGCATCCTTCTTTCCCATGATCCGTTCGGTTACAGACTCTTTACCCTCCATCAGATTTCCCTGATAAGCGCATGGAAAAAGATCCTTCACTGTATCAATCAGATAAGAAGGACGGAGCGTTTTGCCATCGCTGCTGATCCGGGCATAGGACAGATACAGCCGCTCGGACGGCTTCGTCATATTCATGTATAAATACAACCGCTGCGTAAACATCTGCTGCCGTGGCGTCGGTGCCAGTTCAATATCTGAGTCCTTTAAAAACTCCCGGTCAATATCGGAAATAATCCCGCCTTTGTTTGCATTCCTTGGAATGTTTCCGTCATTTACACCAAGAAATAATAGCACCTTCACCTGATTTAAGCGGGTCCGCTCCATATCACCGACAATGACACGGTCCACACCACCCGGAATCGTTCCGACCTCAATCTCGGCGAAGCCGGAATCCAGAATATCGGCAAACTCCTGCAGGGTCATTGCTTCCTCTCTTAACAGTCCTTCGATCTGGTTAAGCAGCTCCATCACCAGCCGGTAGATCTGCGCATATTCCTTCGCCCGCTCTTCTTCTCCGTCTGCCCGGAACTTTTCCTCAAAGGCAAGGAGCTTTTCCTGAATCCGTCCGGCCACAATGAACTCATACAATGCTTTTACATAGTCTGAGGCCCTTTCCTGCTTCTGCAAAAGAGGTGTCATCTGTCCGTAAAGACGCTCCCGCAGCTCATTGATCTGCTCCGTTGCATTCCTTGTAAAAAGCTCTCCCCACTTCTTTCTTCCCTTGATTCCGGTTGCCAGAATATAATTTTCGAGAAGATCCGTCTCTTCCATCGTAAAATCGGCAAGACCGCTCCGCAGATAATGAAACACCGACTCATAGCTGAAATTCTGCAGGACAATCCGCAGGGCACTCCGTATGTATTCGAGGAACGGATTCAACAGAATTCCCCGGGTCCGGTCAATAAATACCGGAATGTCATACGTTGCGGCTTCCCGTTCAAAGAAATCTCCGTAGGTTTCCAGTTCTCCTGTCACTACCGCAATATCCCGGTAGCTGTAATTCTGCTCTAATACCAGCTTTTTAATTAAAATGCAGGCTCCCCGGACCTCCCCGGCAGGACTCATTGCTTCCCGGATCTGAATTGCCGGTATGGAATCCTTCTGTGAATCCTCGTAGGGCTTTAGCGGATAACGGAACAGCTGCTTTTCCAGATGTGCCAGTTCCCTGCTTTCCCGGAACCTGGGCAGTCCGCCCTTTCCCAGATAAACGTCCTCTGCCTGCCGGACATTTCTCTTCTGTGCCCATTTCTGCAGATCACGGACCGTCTTTTTACTTAAATAAAATAACTCCTGCTCTCCCATGATCCGGTAAGGGTTTTCTCCCTCGCCCAATGTTACCGATACAATCACCATGCGCGACAACTCCATGAGCTCTGCAATCAGCCGGTACTGGATCGGCGTAAATCCGGTAAATCCATCAAAAATCACCACGCTGTTTTTCATGATCTTCGACTCATGAACCGCCCGGGATAACAGGGCAAGCGTATCCTCTGTTGTTATAAAGCGCTCTGCCACATATGCGTCAAATGCCTGATATAATGTTTTTAAATCCTTCAGCTTATAATATAACGTGCCACGGCTCTTTGAAAATTCCGCCAGCTCCCCGACACGTTCCACAGATAATCCATATTGCTTAAATTCAGAAATTGCAGATTTGATTTCATGAATATAACCGATTTTATTCAGATTCCCTGACAGAACCGGCAGGTTCTCCTTTACCGAAGAAGCTACCTTACGAAGCACCAGACTCTTACCGGTATCATCCAAAACCGGCTTCCTTCCATACCCGGTTTCTTCAAAAATACGATGTGTGAGTCTGCCAAAGCTCAACACATCGATATTCATAATTCCACCGCCCGGACTTTCCTTTACGAGATCCATCTGCGTCTGCATGGTGAACTGATCCGGCACCAGAAACAGGAAATTACAGTCCGGATCCTTCGCCGCCATATGAAGAACGTCCTGATGAAGTCTTTTGCTTTTTCCGGAACCGGATGGTCCAAAATAAAACTGTAACGCCATGTATCCTCCTATCTCTGCTCATGCTCTGTATCTTATTTCTCTGTTACTCCTTAATGCCCTTTTCTGACTTCCACAGCAGATGCTTCATACCGTATGAACGCGTTACAGAAACGGGATCATATCCTTAACCGAATCGAAAATAAGATCCGGCTCAACATCCGAAACCTTCACATCCTCCATCGTCGCCTCTCCGCTCAGTACGAGAATTCCCGTATATCCGTTGTTCACTCCTGCTGCCACATCGGTATAAAGCCGGTCACCAACCATCGCTGTACGTGCCTTGTCCACACCTTCCCGTGCCACAAGATAGTCCATAATATCACGGTTCGGCTTTCCGATAATATGATCCGGCTCTCTGCCTGCCGATGCCCTGATAAATGCATGGATTGCGCCTGCATCAGGAATGAAGCCTGTCTCGGTCGGGCAGTTATAATCCGGATGCGTGGAAAGGTACGGCAGTCCTTCCCTCACAAAGTCACAGACCCTGCACATCTTCTCATAGGTAAGCGTCGTGTCAAAGCCAACCACCACAACCTCCGGGGATTCTGTATCCAACACGATTCCTTCCTGCACAAATTCCTCGGTAAGCAGTTCATTTCCCAGTAAAAATACCCTTTTCCCCGGGAAATGCTGCTTTAAATAAGCAATCGTTGCCTGACCCGAGGTGACAATCTTTTCTTCCGTAACCTCCAGTCCCATCCGGGAAAGCTTCTTCACATAAACCTGTGGATTCTTAGAGGAATTATTCGTCAGAAAGACGTACCTTTTGCCTGCGGCCTCCACCGCACTTAAAAACTCTCTTGCACCCTCAATCCACTGCTCTCCTAAATAAATGGTTCCATCCATATCAAGTGCAAAACATTCGATATTCTTTAAGATGCCTGCTGCATCCTTATTTACATCCGGTATCATAATCTGCCCGCTTTCCTAAATGTATTTGATAGCTATACAAATTCCGTAACTATTCAGAACCACATTCCAATCTTAAACTGCTCTTGTCACATGACGAAGCCAGGTCAGCTCCTCTCCCTCAAAATAAGGCTCGAGCTTCTCAAAAACAGCTGCATGGTATTCGTTCAGACGTTCCTTGTCCAGCTCACTCATCTGGCTTAATTCCACACCATCAAGATCAATCGGTACAAACGTCAGATCTTCAAAATACATGAACTGTCCATACTCGTTCTCTTCTCCCTTCCGGCAGAGAATTTCATTCTCAATCCGGATTCCGTACTGGTTTTCCAGATAAATCCCCGGCTCATCACTGGTAATCATACCTTCCTCAAAAACGGCCGGCTTTCCCGCATCCGGCAGCAGCTTCCAGCGGAAGCTCTGCGGTCCTTCATGCACATTCAGAATATTGCCGACACCATGACCGGTTCCATGCTTATAATCCAGTCCATGCTCCCAGAGCACCTCTCTTGCACGGATATCCAGGTTTGCCCCCGTACAACCATGTAAAAACCGGGTAGCGCGCAGGGAAAGCATGGCACGCAGAACCAGCGTATAATGCTTCTTCATCTGCGGTGTCACCGGACCCAAAATAAAGGTTCTGGTAATGTCTGTTGTTCCATCTATGTAATGGCCGCCACTGTCGACCATCAGCATCCCTTCCGGCTTTAGTACAGCACAGGTCTCCTTCTGCGGCCCATAATGAATGATCGCGCCATTGGTACCGTAAGCGCTGATCGTCGGAAAGCTCAGTTCAATAAACCCGTCCTGCTGTGCCCGCAGCCCGTCAATCTGTTCTGCCACTGACACCTCATCCATCGGAACGGAACCAATGTTCTTCTTTAACCAGTACATAAACCTTGTAACCGCTACCGCATCCTTGATATGTGCCCTACGGGTATGCAAAAGCTCTGTCTCGTTCTTGATGGACTTCATTAAGGTAGTCGGATTTTCCCTGTTCAAAAGTACAGGACCTGCCTGTGCACTTTGAGCCTTTACACAAATCTTCTGTAACTCCTTCAGCACACGGAAATTCACCCGGGATTCATCGATCCAGATTCCGGATGCCTGTTCTTCCTTCGCAGCCTGCGCTGCTACACTGCTTAACATTTCATAGAACCGGTCATACGGATAAATCTCCACACCGGCCTTTTCCATACGTTCTCTTGCGGAGGTGTCCTCTCCTGCCGCAAAGCCTTCTTCTGCAAACAGTAATGCACGATCCTTTGTTACCATCGTATAGGCTAACACAACCGGACAGCATTCCACGTCATTGCTGCGGATATTGTAAAGCCATGCAATATCATCGAGGGAAGTAAGGACATGAATGCCCGCTTCTTCCTTTTTCATCTCCTCACGTACTCTTGTGAGTTTCTCTTCCACGCTCTCTCCGGCATATTCTTCGGAAAGAACAAAGACCGGATGATGAATGAGCGCCGGACGGTTTTCCCATGCCGCATCACACAGGTCAAGGTCAAAGCGGAGCTGTCCTCCATGCTTCCTGGCAATTTCTTCAAGCTCACTTCCCTTTGAGGAAGTGAGCACTCTGCCATCAAAACAAAGTGTCCATCCCTGCTGCAGCTTCTGATCGACATATTCGGTCATCGTGGGAACCTCCGGTTCTCCCATTTTCATTAAGGTAATACCGGAGTCTTTAAGCTCCTTCGCTGCCTGAATGAAATACCTGCCATCCGTAAATAAGGCTGCTTCATCAGGGGTTACCACAAGCGTTCCTGCTGATCCGGTAAAGCCGCTGAAATATTTTCTTGCCATAAAAAAATCACTGACATATTCACTGTTGTGATAATCCGAGGTCGGGATTACCATACAGTGAACGCCAGCTTCCTTCATCTGATTGCGTAAGCTTAAAAGTCTTTCGTTTTTCATTTTCTTACCTGCTTCCTGATATTATCTGACATTATCTATTGATGTCAATCAGATTGTTCCGTACTTTCTGACTTTTGACCCTGACATCATATTTTGTTTTTTGACACAAAAGCAGCAATCAGTCCGAATACCAGCGCTGCACTGCAGCCAATGGCACCGGCCCGAAAGCCGCCTTCAAAAACGCCCATAAATCCGCTTTGATCTACCGCTTCCTTAACACCCTTCATCAGAACATGCCCAAATCCAAGCAGCGGAACCGACGCCCCCGCTCCCGCAAATTCCTTAAACGGCTCATAAATGCCAAGAAAGCTTAATACTGCGCCCGAACAAACCAGTAACACCATAATTCTGCCCGGCATCAGCTTTGTTTTTTCCATTAGGATCTGTACCAGAGCACAGATCAGTCCTCCAACCCAGAACGCATTGAAATAATCCATCCTACCCTCCTGAAATTCTGCAATAGAAGCTTGCATTTCTTTCTTATGAGTATCTGCATTTTTCTGAATTTCATACTGCGAATCTACATTGTTTCTTCTGTTCACACCTTATAAAAGAGCTAAGAACTCCGATTGGCAGACCTTCCCGGAAGCTGTACCAGAATTACGGCTGTAAACATCAGTACACAGCCAATTAATTCCTTTACCGTCAGCTTCTGTTTTAAAATTACCCAACCTGCCAGTACGGAAAAAGTGGATTCCATGGAAAGCAGGAGAGAGGCAATGGTCGGATCCATCCCCTTCTGCCCGATGAGCTGCAGGGTGTATGCCACACCACTTGACAGGATTCCGGCGTAGGCAATGGGAAGCCATGCTGCCACGAAATCAGACCAGTGTGGAGTTTCAAACACAAACATTAAAATGGTGAGAATCACTCCTGAGGTCAGGAACTGGATACAGGAAATCTCCACCGGATCTGCAAGCTCCACGAAATGATCCGCAAGCAGAATCTGTATGGCAAACAGGAATGCACATATAAAAACAAGCACATCTCCCTTACCAATCTGTAAGCTTTCACTCATACAAAGCAGGTACATACCAATTGCTGCAAGCACGGCACACGGCCAGACCTTTCCGGGTACCTTTTTCTTCAGAAAAATTCCCAGAATCGGCACAATAATAATATACAGTGTCGTGATAAATCCTGCTTTTCCAACCGAGGTATACTGGATTCCAATCTGCTGCAGGGTAGAAGCCGCACACAGAGCCAGTCCACAGCAGATTCCTCCGATCCAGGTGATCTTCGCACCGGCAGGTGCAATTCCCTTTTTCTGATTCTGTCTTCTGCGGAATGCGATCACGGGAAGCAGAACCACTGCTCCCAGCAAAAATCGTGACGCACCAAAAGAAAGTGGGCCTAAATAATCCATGCCAACGCTTTGTGCCACGAATGCAATGCCCCAGATAAATGCGGCTGACAGTAATAAAAAGCCATTCCCTATTGAATTTGTCTTCAAGTGTCTATACCATCCTGTTGTAAATTTCTATTCGGATCTTCTTCTGTAATCCGGTCTGTGTATCTTTTACAGAGCCGCAATCACTTCTACCTCACACAGGACGTTCTTCGGAAGCTGCTTCACTGCAACACAGCTTCTTGCCGGCTTACCGGTAAAGTACTGCTCATATACAGCATTAAATGCTGCAAAATCTGCCATATCATAAAGGAAACAGGTGGTCTTTACCACGTTAGTCAGTGCCAGGTCGGCAGACTTCAAGACGGAGACGACATTTTCCAGTGCCTGAACAGTCTGAGCGGCCATGCTGTGGGCCAGGGCACCCGTATCGGGGATGATTCCCAGCTGGCCAGAGGTGAAGACGAACCCATTGGTTTCGACGGCCTGAGAATAGGGGCCAATCGCAGCCGGCGCTTTGTCAGTGTGTAGAAATTCCATACTGTGAGCTTCCTTTCTTTTGGTATGCATATTTTTTCCGGTGTCTATCCTACCGGGATAGGGATAACATGTTGATTAGGCTTCGGCCAATTTTTTGCGAATACCATCAGCTAGTTGCTGTGCGGCTTTTTTGATTGTAGACTGGGGAGCTGCCAAATTTAGGCGGATATGAGTATCATCCCGCACTCCCTCAGGGAAAAACCAATGACCATAGTCCGGTGCCAAGCCACAGTCTGATTGAACGAAGTGATGCAAGTTTTCCCGACGAACGACTTTTCCTAAATCGATCCACAGAAGGTAGGTACCTTCCAGAGGAGAAATCGTTACTTGAGGGAAATCAGAAAGAATCGTCTTTAC
>ERZ825137.3417-NODE-3417-length-17050-cov-2.666255_pt1 | contig 17050 bp, 14 predicted proteins | sample MGYA00519873_ERZ825137 | MGnify/ENA primary metagenome ERZ825137 (study PRJEB31778, sample SAMEA3449190) | human gut metagenome | biome: human gut; feature: human-associated habitat; material: faeces | place: United Kingdom | collected 2010/2012 ...
CCTCCCCGCTCGCGTTCACGGGCAACAAGTTCGAGTTCCGCATGCCCGGCTCCTCCTCCAACATCTCAGACGCGAACACCGTGCTGAACACCGCCGTAGCCAAAGAGCTCATGGGCTATGCCGACGAGCTGGAGCGGGCGCAGGATTTCGACAGCGCGGTCATCGCGCTGGTCAAGCGCACCATCCGGGACCACAAGCGGGTCATCTTCAACGGCAACGGCTACACCAAAGAGTGGGAGGCCGAGGCCGCCCGCCGGGGCCTGGCCTGCGAGCCCGCCGCGTCGGACGCGCTGGCCGCCATGATCGCCCCCAAAAACCTGGAACTGTTCGCCAAAATGGGCGTGCTCAGCGAAACCGAGGCCCGCAGCCGCTACGAGGTCAAGCTGGAGCATTACGCAAAGCTCCGCCACATCGAGGCCGTCACCATGATGGAGATCACCCGCCGCCAGCTGGTGCCCGCCACCCTGGCTTACATGACCGCCCTGGCAAACGGCATCGCCGCAAAGCAGGCGGCCTGCCCGGGCATCTCCTGCAAGGCCGAGGAAAAGGCCCTGCGCCAGCTCACCAACTACACCGACGCCATGAGCGACGCCGCCGACCGTTTGGAGGCCCAGGTGGAGGCCGCCGAGGCCGTGCCCACGGCCCAGGCCCAGGGCCGCGCCCGCGCTTATCACGACCAGGTGCTGCCCGCCATGAACGCCCTGCGCGCCGCGGCCGACGCGGCCGAGGCCATCTGCGGGCAGGAGTATTGGCCCCTGCCCAGCTACAGTTCCATGCTTTATTATGTATAACGCCGTGTGGGCGGGCCGGACCGGGCCCGCCCTTTTTCTATAAATTTCGCGTTTTGAAGAAATAATTTGTCCTTTCTCGTTCACTCTATATACAAAGCCAAACGCTCTGAACGAAAGGAATGCGCCCGGGACCCTGCCCTGCGGCGCTCAAGGGATAATGCCATGAAGCACGCAAAACAGCCCCAGCCCCCAACGCCCTGCCAGCGGTGGGACCCCTCCCCCAACGCCGGCCTCACCCACGCCCAGGCCGCGCAGCGCGCGGCCGAGGGCCTTGCCAACACCGCGGCAAAGCCCCTGTCCAAAACCACCGGCCAAATTCTGTGGGACAACCTGTTCACCTTTTTCAACTTTTTGTTCCTGGCCCTGGCCGCCTGCCTCATTGCAGTGGGCGACTGGACCGACGTCACCTTTCTCGCGGTGGTGGCCTGCAACCTGCTGGTGGGCATCGTGCAGGAGCTTCGGGTCAAAAAGGTGCTGGACCGGGTCAGCCTTCTGGCCCAGCGGCCGGTCACGGTGATCCGCCAGGGCGAATCCGTGCTTTTGCCCCCGGATCAGCTGGTGCTGGACGATATCGTCGAGTTTGGTCCCGGCAGCCAGATCTGTGCCGATGCCATCCTGGCCTCCGGCCGGCTGGAAGTGAACGAGGCCCTGCTCACCGGCGAGAGCCGGATCATCGAAAAGCTGCCCGGCGCAAAGCTGCTCTCCGGCAGCTTTGTGGTGGCGGGCGCCGGCCGCGCCCGGCTGGAGCAGGTGGGCGAAAGCTGCTGGGCCGCCCGCATTGCCCAGGCCGCCCGCAAGCACAAGCGCCACCGCTCCGAGATGATGCGCGCGCTGGACCGCTGGCTGCGCCTTTTAAGCTTTATCATCGTGCCCCTGGGCATGTTTTTGCTCACCCGCCAGCTCGCCCTGCCCGGCGCCGCTCTTCCCGCGGCGGTCAGCACCACCATCGGTGCGGTGGTGGGCATGATCCCCGAGGGGCTGTACCTTCTGGTCAGCGTGGCGCTGGCGGTCAGCCTCATGGGCCTTGCCCGCCGCCGGGTGCTGGTGCACGAACTGGCCTGCATCGAAAACCTGGCCCGGGTCGATACCCTGTGTCTTGATAAAACCGGCACCATCACCGCGGGCACCCTGGCTGTCACCGGCCTGTGCGCCGCCCCCGGGGTGGGCGCCGCCGCGCTGGAAGCGGCCCTGGGCCTTTTCGCCCACGCCGCCTCCAGCCAGAACCCCACCTCCCTGGCTCTGCAGGCCCGCTTTGCAGCGCCCGGCGCGCCCCTGGGCCAAGTGCGGGAAATCCCCTTCTCCTCCGAGCGCAAGTGGGCCGCGCTGGAGAGCGGCGCCGGTCAAAGCCTAGTGCTGGGCGCGCCTGAAATGGTTCTGCCCGGGCCGCTGTTCTGCCAGGCCCAGCTGGATGCTGAACTCCGGCAGGGCCGCCGCGCCCTGCTTTTGGCCGCAGGCGGCGCGCTGCCCGCCACAGCCGCGCTGCCGGGCGGCCTGCGCCCCCTGGGGCTGGTGTTTCTGCAGGATGAGCTGCGCCCCGGCGCGGCCGAAACCCTGCGCTATTTCCGCCAGCAGGGCGTGACCGTAAAGGTCATCAGCGGCGACAACCCGGTGGCCGTGGCGCGCATCGCCCAGCAGGCCGGGGTGGAGGGCGCGGACCTCTGGGCCGATACCCGCGCCCTCCCCGAAGATGCCGATTGGGGCCAGATCGCCGAGAGCCACACCTGCTTTGGCCGGGTGAGCCCCCAGCAGAAACGGCAGCTCATTCAGGGCCTCAAAGCCAAGGGGCACACGGTCGCCATGATCGGCGACGGCGTGAACGACGTGCTGGCCCTCAAGGATGCGGACTGCAGCGTGGCCATGGCTGCGGGCAGCGAAACCGCCCAGCAGGTGGCTCAGATCGTTCTGCTGGATTCCGATTTCTCCGCCATGCCCCACATCGTGGCCGAGGGCAGGCGTGTGATGGGCAACATCCAGCGCGCCGCCTCGCTGTTCCTGGTGAAAAACATCTTCTCCTTTTTGGCCGTGCTGTTTTTGCTCTGGCTGCCCTTTGCCTACCCCCTTACCCCCATCCAGATCAGCCTGTTCGGGGGCCTGATGATCGGCGCGCCCTCGTTCCTGCTCACCTTCGAGCCCTCCTTTAAAAAAGCGGGCGGTCATTTTATGCGCACCGCCCTGTTGAACGCTTTGCCCGGCGGCATCACCGGCGCGGTCTGCCTCGTGGGGGTAAGCTGGGCCGGCGGGGCGCTGGGCCTGGCTTCGGGGCAGGTATCCACCCTGTGCTGCCTGCTTCTCGGCGTGGTGGGCCTGGGCCAGCTGCTGGTGGTGTGCTGGCCCCTCACCGGCTGGCGCGCCACCCTGGTGGCCCTGATGGGCTTCGGCTACTACGGCGCCGCGTTCCTTCTGGCGCCCCTGTTCCGCCTTGAGGCCCTCACCCCCGCTGCCGGGCGGCTGCTGCTTCTCTTTGCCGTGGCCCTGCCGGCGGTGATGGCCCTTTGCCAGGGCACAGCCTTCCTCGTCAAACGGCGGCTCGCCGCGCGGGAACGCCGCACCCGCCCTTCGGTGGCCGCGCCCGCCCGCCACAGCAAAAAGGACGCGGCCTGAAAAAGTACTGAAAAAACGCCAGCGGCCCCCTCGTGCCTGGGGGCCCGCCGGCGTTTTTGCGTTCCGGTGCAAAAACATGAACCGCGCTCATGTTTTTTGCCTTTTATGAAAGAACCGTTCAATTGTGCCTGCCGCCCCGCTCTGGTACAATAAAAGCAAGGGAAGGGCCTTCTCAAAAAACAGACTTGGAGTTGATACCATGCCCATGAATGCCATCATCCGGGAAAAGCGCAAGGCGCTGGGCCTCACCCAGGAAGAAGTTGCCGACGCTCTGGGGGTCACCGCGCCCGCCGTAAACAAATGGGAAAAGGGCGCCACCGCGCCCGACATCGCGCTTTTGCCCCCGCTGGCGCGCCTGCTGGGGGTAGACCTGAACGCGCTGTTCTGCTTTTTCGAAGGGCCCTCAAAGCAGGAGATCGACCGGTTCGCGGCCGCCCTAGGCGATACCTTCCACAAGGGCGGCCTGGAGGCGGGGTTTGCCAAAGCCCTGGCCGAAACGCGGAAATACCCCAACTGCGCGCCGCTGCTGCACACCGTGGCCATGACGCTGGACGGCGCGCTGCTGATGCTTGGGGCAAGCGCTTCCCAAAAACAGGAATATTCCGATCAGGTCATCGCCCTGTACGAGCAGGCCGTGCGCTGCGGCGGCGGCACGCTGCGCGACCGCTCGCGCTTTTTGCTGGCCGGCAAATACCTTAACCGCGGCGAGTTCGGCAAAGCCCAGGAACTTTTGGCCTCCCTGCCCGAGCACGATCAGCCCGATAAGCGCCAACTCGAGGCGCAGCTGCTGCTGCAGCAGGGCAACACCGCCGGGGCCGCCGGTATCTATGAGCGCAAGCTGCTGGCCCTCACCGGCGAGCTGCAGGGGGTCCTGCTGAACCTGCTGGGCATCGCGCTGGACGAAGGCCGCACCGGGCACGCCGCCTCTCTGGCGGCGCTCTCCGGCCAGCTGGCCGGGCTGCTGGGCCAGGCCGAATTTTCCGCCCTGCTTCCCCGGTTCGAGCTCGCGGTCAAGCGGCAGGACCAGCCTGCAAGCCTTGATCTGCTGAAAAAGCTGTTCGCCTCCATCCCCTCGCTCTTCCAGCCCCCGGCGGGCCCTTTGTATTACCATCTCTCGCCCGAATACCAGGCCCGTTTCGAAACTCTCACCCCGGCGAAGGCCGCCGCCTCGCTTCTGCCCGGCCTTTTGGCCGAACTGGAAACCAACCCCCGCTACGATTTTTTGCGGCAGAACGCCGAATTCCGCGCCCTGCTCCTGCGGCATCGCCCGCAGCAGCCAAAACCACAGCAGCAGCCCTGAGCCCACTCTTTGCGCGGCAGGGCCGCCGGGAAATTCATCCCGGCGGCCCTGCTTTTTTATTCTTCACGCCTGCGCCCGGCGCTCCTCCCGGCGGTGGCTCTCGCGTTTTTGCTCGTACATGCCGGCGTCTGCCCGCCGGTAGGTGCCGTGCAGATCATCCTCCTGCTCCGGGTCGAACATCGCCCCGCCGATCGAGAGCGAAGTCTCCACCGGCCAGTCCTCCCGCAGTTCTTCAAAATACCACTTGATAGCCTCTTCGTCCCGTTCCAGCTGCTCCGCAGAGGCCTGTGCGTAAAAAGCGACGAATTCGTCGCCCCCCACCCGGTACAGGATCGCCCGGCTCCCCAGCGCCTGGCGCAGCGCCTCGGCGGCCCGCTGGATGTACCGGTCCCCTACCGCGTGGCCCAGGGTTCACCTGCTTCAGGTGGTCCAGGTCCGCCACCAGCAGCCCGCTGCCCCGGCCCGCGCCGCCCGAGATCGCATTTTTCAGATCCACCTCAAATGCGTTTCGGCTTTTCAGGCCAGTCAGCTGATCGGTGTTGGCCATATCCTGGTAGGTGGGGTTGGACACCCGGCGGAAAAACAGCACGGCAAACGCCACCGAAACCAGGCACAGCAGCACGATGCAGCCGGGCGCCGCCCGGCGCAACACCAGATAGGTGTTGTACTGGTGCTCGGCGTCAAATTCAATGCCCACCACCCCCAGCACGCTGTCTCCCTCGCCGTGGATGGGCAGGTAGGTGATAAAAATCTTGCCCCAGTCGGTCTTTTGAATGTGGTCGGGCAGAACGTTTTCGCCCGCCAGCGCGCGCCGCATGGCCGGCTCGATCTCCGGCTCCAGCCGGTCGCCGGGGTAGCGGAAGTCCTCTTCCTCGCTCAGCCCGTCCACCACATACACCAGTTCGCCCCGCTCGTTCTGCTTGGCCGTGTACAGGTACAGCACGCCTGTGGATTCCCGCACAAAGCGCAGCAGCTGCTGGGTCTGGCGGTAGGTGGTGCTGGCCATGTCCTCCGGCGCGTCGATGCCCCGGAAGGTGCTTTCGTCCAGCCTGCCGTCCAGCAGCGTGTAGATCGCCTGCACCCGCTCCCGCAGCGAGGTGATCATGTCCGCATAGGTGATTTCATAGCTCAGGCCAAAGGTAAAAAGTGTGGTCACAAGCACCATCACAGCCATAAAAAGCGACACCTGTATGTCCACCCGCCGGATTCTCCGCCGGATGGGCCGGTGCCTGTTCTCTTCCTTCATTCCGCACTCCTCATTCCGGGGAAAAGTCTTTGTTTTCGCCGCCTGCGCGCCTGCGCGGCTTTTTCACCGCGGCGGGGCGTGCAAAACGCATGGCCCCGAAAACAGCCTGGAACCAATTGTAATTATTATAGCACAGTAGCGTGCGAAAGGCATCCAGTCGCTTTTCACGATTAATCCACAATTTTCTGCCACTTTTGCACAAAAGGCACAGGCGGGCAGGCTTACCCGCCGCTGTGCCTTTTTGCCCTGCAAAATGGCCTTAAAAGAATATACAAAGATCTGTTTTTTATGCGCGCGGCGTTCTTCCCCGCGCGGTCAGCCCGCCAGCTCCTCCATGGCCTCGCGGGTGGTATCGGCAGAAAACAGAAAGCTGCCGCTTTGGGTGTATACCTCCACATGGGAGCCGACGTATTTGATCACGTAATCCATTTCCATCTTCCAAAACCGCCTTTCCTTGTTTGCATTCCGGCGGGGCCCTGCGCCCCTGCCCTATGCCTTTATTATAGGCGGTTTCAGGTACCATAAATCGGACTCTTAAACTTTCTTCAAAAATTTTCCAGAATTTGTTCCGCTCGGGGCCGTTTTACTCCGCCGCCTGGGCGAGCCGCCGCCGAAAAAAGTCCGTATATTCCTGCGCAATGGGCGAAAGGGGCCGCTCTGCCGGGCACAGGTAACCGATGTTCAGCTGGGTGCCCGGAATGGGGATATTCACCAGGCCGTACCGGTCGTTGTATTCCTGCGAATGGGGCAGCACCGCGCTGAAGGCAAGGGTGTGGGCCACAATGTCCCGCCGGCTGGTGATCGATTGCACCCGGATCAACCGGTCTGGGTCCAAAAATTTCAAAAACGGCATGCTGTAAGTGCCCTCGCCCTCCGCCACGGTAAAGTCCACATAGGGGTAATTGTGCAGCGCCTCAAACGAAAACGCCCCCGGCTTTGCCAGCGGGTGATCCTTTGCAAGCTGCACGAACATGGGCGCCTCCAGCAGCACCTCGCACCGCAGCCGGGCTGCACCGCAGCGCTCGGTTAAATCATACGCCGCCGGCAGCACAAACACAAACACGTCGTATTGGCCCTCCGCCGCCGCGCGCACGGGGTCGCTCGCCTGGTCCGAAAAGCAGGAAAAATGCAGCTGCGGCTGGTGCTGGTATTTCTGGCACAGGTCGGCAAAGGCCTCAAAGGCCGGGATATAGCGCGAGCTGTTCAGCCTGAAACAACAGTCCGGCTGGCCCTTCACGTCCTCCAGCAGCGCGTTCAGCTCCTGAATGATCCCCCCTGCCCGGCGCACCAGGCGCCTGCCCTCGGGGGTCAGCGCCATACCGGTGGCGGTGCGCTGGAACACAGCCACACCCAGCTCGGCCTCCAGGTTTTTCACCGCGTTGCTGATGTTTGGCTGCGATAAAAACAGGTTGCGGGCGGTCTGCGACACCGACCCCGTGCGGGCGATCTCCAAAACGTACTGCAGCTGCTGAATGGTCACCGCGTTCTCCCCCTCAAAGCGCTTTTTTCCAGTATACCTTCCTTTGGCTGAATTTGCAAAATTCCCGGCCAAATTTTGTGGATATACTCACAAAAAATACCCCCTATCGGGAATCCATATTTCCCAAAAATTTTCCCCGGTGCTATTCTTTGTTTGTCGGCCAGCGCATCCCGGGAAATGCGGCGCTACACAAAGCAAGGAGGAAACAATGGATACTTTACAGTTCATCCGGCAAACAGCCGCCGAAAAAGCGGCCCTCATCTCGCAGGTCAACCGCGGGGTGTGGCAGAGCGCCGAATTCGGCTACAGCGAAACCGAGAGCAGCGCCCTGATCGCGCAGGTGCTGCGCGGCGAGGGCTTTGCGGTCCAGACCGGCACGGGCGGCCTGCCCACCGCGCTCGAGGCAACCTGGGGCCAGGGCGCCCCGGTCATCGGCATTCTGGGCGAGTACGACGCCCTGCCGAACCTCAGCCAGGAGGCCGGCGTGGCCGAGCCCCGGCCCATCCCGGGCCAAAAATGCGGGCACGGCTGCGGCCACAGCGCCCTGGGCGCCGGGGCGGCGGGCGCGGCGCTGATCCTGAAAGAATGGCTCCAGGCCACCGGCACGGCCGGCACGGTAAAATTTTTCGGCTGCCCGGCCGAGGAGACCGGCTTTGGCAAGGCTTTCATGGCTAAGGCCGGCTGCTTTGCGGGGCTGGACGCCGCCCTTACCTGGCACCCCATGGACATGAACGCCGCCATGGCCGTGCGCACGGTGGCCTACTATAAGGTCAGGTTCGACTTCAAGGGCCGCACCGCCCACGCGGGGGCCTGCCCGGAGCAGGGCCGCAGCGCGCTGGACGCCTGCGAGCTCATGAACGTAGGGGTCAACTACCTGCGCGAACACATCATCAGCCAGGCGCGGGTGCACTATGCGTATCTGGATTGCGGCGGCGACGCCCCCAACGTGGTGCAGGAGTGCGCCTCGCTGCTGTACTTCGTCCGCGCCCCCAAACTCACCGACAGCGCGGCCATTCTCGAGCGCATCAAAAAGATCGCCCAAGGCGCGGCCCTGATGACCGAGACCGAGGTCACGGCCACCGTGCTGGGCGGTTTGAGCGACACCGTGCCGAACCCCACCCTCTCCAAGCTCCTGTCCGATTCCTTCACCGCCTTGGGCGGGCCGGACTTCGGCGAAGAGGAATACGCCATTGCCCGGCGCTATCTGGCCGCGCTGGCCCCCGAAGCGCGCGCCGCCGTGCTGGCCCAGGGCGCAAAGCTCAACGGCGTCACCGAAGACGAGTTCGCCCTCCGGCCCCTGAACACCGCCGTGATCCCCTTCCAGCCCCAGATGATGGCCGTGGTCACCACCGGCTCCAGCGACGTGGGCGACGTGAGCTATCTTGTTCCCACCGCACAGCTCACCGCCGCCACCGCCATTCCCGGCACCGGGCCCCACACCTGGCAGTTTACCGGCCAGGTGGGCACCTCCATCGGCGACAAGGGCAGCCAGGCCGCCGCGCGGGCCATCGCCCTGGCGGCCGCCCGCCTGTTCGAGCAACCGGCCCTGCTGGAAACCGCAAAGCAGGAACTTTTGGCCGAGACCGGCGGCCGGTACCAAAGCCCCATCCCCAGCGGCATTTCCTATACCGACGTAAACCCAAAAACGCCCGGCCAGGCATAAAAGGAGGAGCATTATGACCTTCAGCAGTATCATGAACAGCCCGCTTTTGTACATCCTTGTGGCGGCGGGCATCGGCTACGTTCTCATTTTTTCGGTCCTCACCCTTCGCCGCTCTTACAAGCACGCCCTGAAGCTGGGCATGGAAAAGGGCAAGGTGCGGGGCGTCATCACCTCCGCCATGGTCTACTCGGTGGTGCCCTCGCTCTCCATTGTGGTGGGGCTGTTCAGCCTGGCCGCCGTGCTGGGGGTGCCCTGGTCCTGGTTCCGCCTTTCGGTGGTGGGCTCGCTCATGTACGAGCTCATGGCGGCCGACATGGTGGCCACCGGCGCGGGCTATGAATCCGTGGCGGCCCTGGGCGCCGCGGGCGACCCCAACATCGTGGGCACCGTCATGTTCGTTATGAGCATCAGCATCCTGGGCGGCATCGTGGGGGTGCTGCTGTTCGGAAAAGGCATTCAAAAAAACATGGCCAAGGTGCGCGGCAAGGGCCCCTTCGGGGTGTTGGCCATCAGCGTTCTGCAGCTGGCCCTCATGGCCGTGTTCCTTCCCTCCATGGTCACCAGCGGCGCGGTGTACATCGCGGTGCTGCTCACCTCGGCGGTGGTGGCAATCCTGCACCAGCTCGTCATCAAAAAGACCGGTTGGAAATGGCTGGGCAACTTTGTTATGGCCGACTCTCTCATTCTGGGCATGCTGTCCTCGCTGGCATGGACCAGGCTGTTTTGATGGATAAGGAGGAAACGCAGAATGAAAAACACTTATTTTGACCGCACACACCGGTTCGGCCGCGTGGGCGTGGTCATCGGCCTGGCGTTCATGCTGGGCATCCCCGCCGTCATCTCGGCGGTCTACCACGTGTGGCCGCAAAGCCTGGGCACCGTGTTCGCGGTGGGCGGCGGCCTGCTGGCGGTGTTCCTGCCCGCCAATATCTCCGAGGTCCTCAGCTACACCCCCATCCTGGGCTCCTCGGCCTACATCACCTTCCTCACCGGCAACGTGATGAATCTCAAGCTGCCCTGCGCCATCAACGCCATGGCCCTCACCGAAACCTCTCAGGGCACCGAGGAGGGCGACACCGTGGCCAGCCTGGCGGTGGCCGCCTCCTCGGTCATCACCACGGTGATCATTGCCGTGGGCGTGCTGCTCCTGGTGCCGCTGCAGCCCATCCTCACCCTGCCCGCGGTGCAGACCGCCACCACCTACATGCTGCCCGCGCTGTTCGGCTCGCTGTTCCTGGGCATGTTCGACAATAAGTGCGGCAGCGAGTATGTGGCAAAGGGCAAGCTGAAATGTGTGATCCTGCCCATGGCGCTGGTCCTGGCGGCGAACTGCTTCATGTCCACCGCCGGCATGGAGGGCATCCTCATGCTCATCGCCATGCCGCTGATCGTTCTGTCAGCTTGGGTGCTGTACAAAACCGGCCAGATCAAAATGATCCCGGTCAAACAGGCGGAGCCGGCCTCCCCGGCCAAAGAGCAGGTTTAAAACAGGCGGCGGTCCGGGCAGGCGCCCGGGCCGCCGCTTTCACGGAAAGGGCAGGGATCCCATGAACGCATTTGATATCATCGGCCCGGTAATGATCGGGCCGTCATCGAGCCACACGGCGGGCGCGGTGCGCATCGGCAGGGCGGCGCGGGCGCTGCTGGGCGCAGAGCCGGTGCGGGCCGAGATCGGGCTGCACGGCAGCTTTGCCCACACTTACAAGGGCCACGGCACCGACAAAGCCCTCATCGCAGGCATCCTCGGCCTCGCGCCGGACGACGAGCGCATCCGCTTCTCCCCCGCCCTCGCCCGCCAGGCGGGCCTCGCCGTGCAGCTGCGGGAAATCGAGCTGGACGGCGCCCACCCCAACACTGCCCTCCTCACCCTCTGGGGCGCCGCGGCCGGGCCCGTCAGCGTGCAGGCCGCCAGTGTGGGCGGCGGCAGCATCCTCGTCAGCCGGGTGAACGGCATGGAGGTCCAATTCTCCGGCCAGTATACCACCCTCATCGTCCTCCACAAAGACGCCCCCGGCACCATCGCCGCCGTCACCGAGCTGCTGGCGGCCGCGGGCGTCAACATCTGCAATTTCCGCCTGGCGCGGCGGCAAAAGGGCGGCGCGGCCGTCATGACCATCGAAACGGACGGCAGCTTCGGCGCAGAGCTCAATCGGGCCATCGGGCGGCTGCCCAATGTGCTCAGCTCCACCCTGCTGCCCCGCATGTGAGAAAGGCAGGGGGCTTTATGCAGCAGTTGGATTACAAGAGCATCGCCGGGCTGGTGGATGCGGCCCAGGCGGCGGGCGAAGCTGTTTCGGCCGTGGTGCTGCGCCAGCAGGCGGCGGAGCTTTCGCAAAGCGAAGAACAGGTGTACCAGGAAATGCTGGCCCGCTACCGGGTCATGGCCGGGTGTATCGGGCCGGGCTGCGCGCCGGACCTGAAATCCACCAGCGGGCTGACCGGGGGCGGGGCGTTCAAGGTGCGCCGCGCGGTGGAGGCCGGGCGCTCGCTCACGGGCGGCGTGCTGGGCGGTGCGCTGTACCGCGCGCTGGCGGTGAGCGAGCTGAACGCGGCCATGGGCCGGGTGGTGGCCGCGCCCACGGCGGGCAGTTGCGGCATCCTGCCGGCGGCGGTGCTGACCATGCAGGCGGAAAAGGGCTGCACCGAGCGCGCGTGCGTGCTGAGCCTGTTCACGGCCAGCGCGGTGGGCATGGTGATCGCCAGCACCGCCACGCTGGCGGGCGCCGAGGGGGGCTGCCAGGCCGAGTGCGGCAGCGCAGCGGCCATGGCTGCGGGAGCGCTGGTGGAGCTTGCGGGCGGCAGCCCGGCGCAGCTGGCCGATGCAGTGGCGATCGCGCTCAAGAACGTGCTGGGGCTTGTGTGCGACCCGGTGGCGGGCCTGGTGGAGATCCCGTGCATCAAGCGCAACGCCTCGGGCGTGGCGGGTGCGTTTGTGGCGGCGGAGCTGGCGCTTGCGGGCATGGGCAGCGCCATCCCGGCCGACGAGGTGATCTGGGCGATGAAAAAGGTGGGTGAAGGTATGCCCGCGGCCTTAAAGGAAACGGCGGAGGGCGGCCTTGCCGCCACCCCCACCGCCCGCGCCCTGCACCAGCAGGTCTTCGGCCATGCCCCCGCCCCGGGCGGCTGCTCCGCCTGTTCCTCCTGCCCCAAACCCTGACCCTTTTCCACGCCTCAAACGCCGCTTTAAGCCCACCCCGGTGCCCTCCGGGGGCCTCTGTTCCGGGCAGCAAAACGCCCCCTGCGCAAGCGTTCCTTGCGCAGGGGGCGTTTTTTGGTTATTCCCGTTCGTACACCGCTTCAATCTCCCCCACATACAGGGTGTGATAGTCCTTTTCCGGGTAGCAGGCCTCGTCGCAGTCGGTGCCCGGCATAAAGCAGTCGGGGTCCAGCGGCTGGGCATACAGCTTTCTGCACACCAGCACCCGCTGGGCCTGCTTAAAGGCGGGCGCGCCGTCGAACCGCTCCTCCTCAAAGCCCACCGCGGCGATCTTGTCGCCGTCCCGGCCGCTTGCCTTGCCCAGATACGCCAGGGCCTTGCGGTGCTCCTCACCGTAAAAGCTCAGGGTAAAGCGCTCGCCCGCGTCAATGAACTCCTTGGTGTAGCGCTGGGGCCGGATAAAGATGTAGGCCACGTTTTTGCGCCATAAAACGCCCAGGCCGCCCCAGCTGGCGGTCATGGTGTTCACGGCCCCGCCCTTTTCAGCGGTCACCAGCATCCACTGCTTTCCGATCATCTCAAAGGGGTTGCCCTGCATCTGCTCCGGGCTGATCCTGCGATATGCCATCTTTTACAACACTTGCCTTTCCATCTGAGTTTTCTTGTTCAGCATGGGCGCCACCGCCCGGTACCGGTCGTAGCAATATTGAATGATCGCGTTGCGCTTTACCAGGCCGATAAAGCTCTTTTTGTCGTCCAGCACCGGCACAAAATTCTGGGTCATGGCCGCCGCCACCAGTTCGTCCATCTGCGTGTTCACCGACACCGGCTTATAATCCCGTTTGCGCGGGATGCTTCGGATGGGGATATCCTCGGCGTTTTCCAGCTTCAGGTTCTGGTTTTTGATGCCCCACAGCAGGTCGCCCTCGGTCATGGTGCCCACATATTCGCCCTTTCGGTTCAGTACCGGGATGGAGGAATAGCGGTGGTGCTCCATCTTTTCCAGGGCCTGCCGCAGGGTGAAATCGTCGTAGATATACGCCACGTCCTGCTTTGGGGTAAGGAAAAACAGGATGTTCACTCGTTTTACCTCTTTTCGAAGCGCCGGGGTTCCAGCGCTTTAGTAATACTTTTGTCATTTTTATTATATCACACCCTCTGTGAAAGGGATATGAAAAACTTATGAATAATAATGCCTGGCCACAAAATTTTATCTGCCCCTTTAAATCGCCATATTTTTATGCTACAATATAGCATACTTATTTTGATGTTCAAAGGATGTGGATGCAATGGCCCGTCCCCTCACCCGCCTGGCGGCCGCCCTGTGCTGCTGCGCGCTGGCGTTCACCGGCTGCACGGCGCCCACCTCCACGGGGTCCGGCAGCGCAGAGCCCGGCGCCACCCCCGCGCCCAGCTCCGCGCCCGCAGCCACGGGGCTGGTGCTGGGGTATGTCCCGGCCGACGGCTTCAACCCCTATCTCACCCCCTCCACCCTGGTGGCCCAGAACGCGGGCCTTTTGTTTGAAAAGCTGGTGGAGATCGGGCCCGACATGGCCCTCTCCTACCGGCTGGCCTCCGGCGTCGACTGTGTGGAAAATCAGGTCATCCTTCACATCCGCAGCGGCTGCACCTTTGCCGACGGCGCCCCTATCACCGCCGAAGACGCGGCCGCCAGCCTGCGCGCGGCCCAGGCCAGCGGCCTGTACGGCAGCCGCTTTGCCGGCGTGACCGGGCTGGAAGTGCAGGACGGCGCGGTGGTGCTCACCCTGGCCCAGCCCGATTCCCTGTTCGCCTATCTGTGCGATATCCCGGTGTTCAAGGCTTCCGAAACCGCGCTCGCCAGCCCCACGGCAAGCGGCCGCTACACTTACGGCGCCGCGGGCGAACTGGTGCGCAACAGCCGCTGTGCCTTTCCGGAAGCCGGGCCCGAAACCGTCCGCCTGGCCGAGGTGGGCAGCTACGACGAGATGGTCAGCGGCCTTGCGGTGGGCACCCTGAACCTGTACGCCGCCAGCGAAACGCTGGAGTCCTCGGCCAGCGTGGCCAGCAAGCAGACCTACTACCGCACCAACAATCTGGTGTTCCTGGGGGTCAACGCCGCCGGGCAGCAGGGCGCTGCCGCCCCCAACCCCCTGCTGGCCTCCCCGGGCGGCCGGGCGCTTTTAAGCCGGCTCATCGACCGGCGGCAGCTGGCCGAAAAAAGCTATTATTCCCGCGCCTACCCCGCCACCGGCGCCATCAACAGCTTTTACCCCTGTGTGATGGCCCAGCAGAGCATTCTGGCCGAGGCGGAGCTGGACGCCGCGGGCGCCGAGGCCGCTTTCACGGCGCTGGGCTTCCAAAAGGATCCCCTGACCGGCTATTACCAGAATGCGGACGGCGAGCGGCTTACCCTGCGGCTTCTGGTCTACAGCGGCAGCACCTACAAAAAATACGCGGCCACGCTTCTGCAGCAGCAGCTGGGGGCCAGGGGTCTGTATTTGCAGGTGGAAGAAACCGACAATTTTGACGCATGGTCCGAAAAAGTTGCCCTGGGGGATTTTGATCTGTACATCGGCGAGGTCAAGTTGTATAATAATATGGATATGAGCCCCTTTTTTGAGGGGGGCGGGGCCAGCGCGGGCATCCTTCCCAGCGAGGCTCTCGCCGCGGCCTACGCCGCGTTCAAGCACAACCAGAGCGCGGCGGGCGCGTTCGAGGCCGCCTTTGCAGCCGAAATGCCCTTTGTGCCGCTGCTCTGGCGCAACGGCGTCGTGGTTCACAGCCGCGATATAGGCGGCCTGTCGCCCTCTTTGAGCAATGTTTTCTATTCGTTGGCGGACCTGCGCTTCGGCGCGGCCCAAAATTCCTGATACGAGGAGGTACCCTTTTTATGATCACACTCAAAAACCCCCTGGGCGCCGTGAGCATGACCGAGGACTACTTCGCCGAGCTGGTCAGCCAGGCGGCCCGCAGCTGCTATGGCGTGGCCGGCATGGCCACGGCGGGCACCGCCGAAGACCTGAAAAGCCTGGTGTTCGGCAGCGATTTCCCCGAAAAGGGCGTGCGGGTCACCCAGGCGGGCGGCCGCCTCACCATCGAGCTGCACATCAAGGTAGGCTACGGGCTGAACATTGCCACCATTGTGCAAAGCATCACCCACAAGGTAAAGCACGAGGTCGAAAACGCCACCGGCCTGAAGGTCCAGCGCATCGAGGTTTCGGTGGACGATATCGTGGCGGACGACTAAACGCCCCCGCCCCAATCCTATCTTTGATGTTGAGGTGTAATTTTTATGATAAACGGTAAAACCCTGCGCGACGCCATCATCTCCGGCGCCAACAACATTTCCAACCAGCGCTCCCGCGTGGACGAGCTGAACGTCTTCCCCGTGCCGGACGGCGACACCGGCACCAACATGAGCATGACCGTGGGCGCGGCCTGCCGCGAGCTGGAAGCCCTGGGCGACGACTGCACCGTGGCCGAGGCCGCCAAGGTGGCCGCCAGCGCCATGCTGCGGGGCGCGCGCGGCAACTCCGGCGTGATCACCAGCCTGCTGTTCCGCGGCTTCGCCAAAGCCCTGGAGGGCAAGCGCGAGGCGGGCGCCGACGATCTGGTCGCCGCGCTGGAAAAGGGCGTCGAGGGCGCGTACAAGGCCGTCATGAAGCCCACCGAGGGCACCATGCTCACCGTGGCCCGCGTTGCCAGCGAGGATGCGGGCGCCTCCGGCATTGCCGATGTGAACGAATTGTGGGATCTGGTTCTGGCTGCCGCCCAGCGCGCGCTGGAGCACACCCCCGAGCAGCTTCCCGTGCTCAAAAAGGCCGGCGTGGTGGACGCGGGCGGCCAGGGCCTTGTGTATATCTTCGAGGGCATGCTCTCCGTTTTTAAAGACAACCATATCATCGCCGCTGACGAAGCGCCGGAGAAGAGCGCCAAGCTCTCCACCAGCGGCGCAGGCAAGGGCGTTTACACCGACGATCTGATGAAGGTCGAAGACATCAAAAACGGTTACTGCACCCAGTTTCTGGTGAACAAAAACGACGGTGCCAGCAGCAATAAGCTGCGCGCCTTCCTGGAGAGCAACGGCGACAGCGTCGTGGTCATCGAGGACGATGAGGTCATCAACTGCCACGTCCACACTGCGGACCCGGGCAAGATCGTCAGCCATGCGCTGCAGTACGGCTACCTGACGAATTTCAAAATTGAAAACATGCACGAGCAGTTTCTGTCCCGCCAGGCGCAGGGCGAGGGGCTGAAAAAGCAGGCCGCCGCCGAGGCCGCGGATACGGGCAACGAGTTCACCTACGCCGCTGTGGACAACGACCGGGCGTTTGGCTTCGTGGCCGTCGCCGCAGGCGAGGGCCTCAAGGCTATTTTCACCGACCTTGGCGCTGACGCCGTGGTGTCCGGCGGGCAAACGATGAATCCCTCCACGGCCGATATCGTGGCCGCTGTGCAGAGCGTGCCCGCCAAGACGGTGTTTGTGCTGCCCAACAACAAAAACATCATTATGGCCGCCGAGCAGGCCCAGGGCATTGCGGACCGCACTATCGTCGTGCTTTCCACCCGCACCATTCCCCAGGGCATCACAGCTATGCTCAACTTTGACCCGGACGCCTCCGAGTACGAAAACGCCACCAACATGATGCAGGCGGCGGACAAAGTTGCAACAGGCCTTGTCACCTTTGCTGCCCGCGACAGCGATTTCGACGGCCGCAAGATCAAAAAAGGCGAGATCCTGGCGCTGGAGAACGGCAAGCTGGTGGCCACGGGCACCGACGTCACCAAGGTGACGTACCGCCTGGCGCGCAGCATGTGCAAAAAGGATAC
>ERZ825137.3421-NODE-3421-length-17031-cov-3.536110_pt1 | contig 17031 bp, 10 predicted proteins | sample MGYA00519873_ERZ825137 | MGnify/ENA primary metagenome ERZ825137 (study PRJEB31778, sample SAMEA3449190) | human gut metagenome | biome: human gut; feature: human-associated habitat; material: faeces | place: United Kingdom | collected 2010/2012 ...
AATTTCAAAATCGTTATTACTTGTGCTCGGTTGAAAAGTATTGTCATCGCTTCCCCACTGGTAAGTTGGTATATCCTGTTTACTTTCTTCCGGACGTCTCAAATATTCCGGTACATTATCCGAATTATTTTTGTTTCCGGAAGAACCGCTGCTGCTGCCGGAGGTATTAGAGCCGCTTGCCGTGTTTTTGTTGTTATCACCAGAGCTTACGGCAGGCTTCTGAACCGTCGGCTGCTTCTGGCTCATGCCGGCATTATACGAATTATCCCACTGTTTGCCCTGCGAATAAGACGCATTGTTTTGGCGAATTTCTTCCTGTCTCTTGGCTGCCGCTTCCGCGTCGGCTTGTTTCTTTGCTTCGGCATTCGCCGCGTCTATTTTCGCCTGCTTGTTGTCTTCAACCGCTCCGATACCTTCTCCCGCAGCGGTCGCAATGCCGAAAATCGCTCCCAGCGTATCGCCCGTTGCGGTTCCGATACCGCCGCCGATGGTCGCACCCTGCTGAGCGGCATTGGACGCCTTGGTCGCAATATTCGTTACTGTCGAACCGGTCTTGGCAACAGAGTTAATCTTGTCCAGAGCCTTTTGTCCCTGATTATTGGCAAAGTCGGTAACCTTGTTGCTGTCAACCGCAGCTTTGCGCTGTTCAAGTTCCGCCTTGGCCCATTCCTGTTGTTCGGGCGACAGGTTGCCGGCGGCAAGTTTCTTTTCGAGTTCGTTGATACGGTTCTGGTTTTCCTTGTCAAAGGCAAGTTCAGCTCCGGATTTGCCTGCATTCTGAACATCGTTGGCTATTGAGGACGTATTGGCTACGACCGCTCCGGCGCCGGTCTGAACCGTATTAAATATGGTATTGGACGCCGTGGCTACTTCCCCGAGCGTATCAAGAACGCCGGTCAGGCCGCCTTCGGAGTTCTTGATGGCCGTCCCGATTTTCTTAGCCTGGTCGACCGTCGTCTCTACCGTGTTCTTCACTGTCTTATAGGTGTCATACGCCGTTTTCGCCGCGTTGATACCTGATTTCACAGTATTCTTCAAATCTTTCCACGACCATTTGCTGTCTTTTGCGCTCGTGTCTACCGTTACGTCCGGACAGACGTCTCCCTTGCTCGTGTCGCAATTTGCCGCCGCGTCTACGTCCGAGCCGCTTATATTCGTAAATCCTGCCGGTAAATAATTTCCATAGCTTTTAACCACTCCTTAACCACAGAAAGTTTACACTAAAATCAAGGTGTACTCTTTTTTGAGACAGGTTATAACCATATAACCGAAAGTGAATAAACAATGCTTTATCTTGCATAAATAAAACTTCTGTCCTAAACTTAAAAAAGAGAAACCTGACAGTGTTTGCCGCTTGGGCCGAAACTGGCCGCAGCGCTTGGAAAGCAGGGTTTATAAAATGAGAGAGATGATCTTAAAAGCCGTCGCCAACCCTCCCAAAATTTTGTGGGGGCCGTTTTTGCCGACGCTGCTTAACATCGGCATTCAGTTTCCGATTATGTTCATGTTTATCGGTCTCGGCGACGTCAACCCGCTGCTCTTTGTATTCAGTATTGTCCTTGTTCACGGGGCCGTCGTTTTGGCCGGAACCAAGGAACCCCATTTGTCGACCATGATTCAGGCTTTTGGCCAGACCCGGAAAGTAACCACCAATTTATATGTAGAGAAAGGCGCTAAATTTGAACCCTGATTTTGATTTTTTCAGCACCTTTGTACAGGGGCTGAGCAGCATGGAAGTCATCGTCGCCGTCATCGGTTTTGTTTCGGCGGCGTCGTTTGCCGGTTTCTGGGCGACCAGATTCGGGCATTTGGTTCTGCCTCAGCCGCGTGAATCCCGCGTGTCGGACTTTTTGCCCTTCAACAAGTTGATGGCCGACGGTATTACCATTCGCTGTTACAACGGTTCTTTTGCGCGCGTGTTCAAAGTTGAGGGCGTCGATTTGTCTTTTGTGACCGACGAGAAAAACCTCTCCATGATGGAAGCCCGCAAATCCTGGATTGACGGCATGTCTGACCTGCAGATTGTCTGCCGCGTCATTACGCTGCGCGAACGAATTGCCATGGAAGAAGACGTCGGCAATTTCAACAACCCGCTGCTGGAACAGATTTCTAATACCTGGCGCAACACGCTGGACCGCGTTTATGCCAACCGTCATTACATCGTCCTTTCTGTGGCTGACCGACCCGAAGCTCTGAAAGATTTGAACTACGCGTCGCAGGCGCTGCTGGCGACTTTGAACGATTACGGCGTTAAGCCGATGTACGAAACCGAAGACAGCCCGGCGGCCGACAGTCCGCTGGCGGTTTTTGCCAAGATATGCAGCCCGATTACCCAGCCGGCGCCGAAAGTTCGCAACGCCGAAGGCGCTCAGCTTAACGAGATGCTGACGTCGGATCATATTCACTTTACCGGCGAAAAGGGTATTATCAAATTTTTCTCGGGCGAGAAGGAAAAATATGAAATTGCCATGGGCATCCGCACTTCCGGCGATTATATGGACGAGGGCATGATTGCGTCGCTGCTTTCCATTGACTGCGAACTGACCCTGCTGCACAATGTCAAGCCTTTTTTCAAACCGCATGCCCGCGCTTTGCTAATGCAGCAGCAGCGTATGGCGGCGGTAACCAGTTTTTCGCCGGATGTTATCAACCAATACAGCGAAGCCCTGTCTTCAATTGAAGACAGCGATGCCGATTATCAGGCGCTGACCGAATATGCGATGACGGTTATTCTGAAAGGCGACAGCATGGAAGAAATAGACTTCGGCGAAAGCGAAGTTCAGCGCATCTGCCGTCTGTTCAGCGTTACACCGGTTCGCGAGGGCTGGGTTACGCAGGCGACTTTCTTTAATCAGTTTCCGACGTATGAAACCTATCCGCGAACCTACCGTTATCTGTCCAGAGTTGTGGCTATGGCCATTTCCTTCGACAAGCCGTCCGAAGGTTTTGCCAAATCGGACTGGGGACCGGGCGCAATTACCGTTTTCCGTACCGCTTCCGGATCCGCCTATCGTTTTCAGTTCCACGTTTCGTCTGAAGATTCGGCTGTTGCTCACTGTTGTATTATCGGCCCGACCGGACAAGGTAAAACGACTTTGCTGACCTTTTTGGCCGGACAGGCTATGCGCCACAGCGACCTGAAAGTTTTCTTCTTTGACCGTCATCGCGGTGCCGAAATCTTTACCCGTTCCATCGGCGGTGCCTATGTCGGTTTTGACGGCGACGAAAAGAACGTTTCCCTTAATCCGTTTGATACGGCCAATACGCCGAACAACCGGGCTTTCCTGCGTCGTTGGCTGAAGTCTATTACCATGGTCGACGATGCCCTTTCCGAAAAGGAAATCGGCCGCGCGGTTACCACGGCATTTGATTACCTGCGTCCTGAAGAGCGCATTATGAAAAACCTCTACAAAAGCTGTTTTTCGCCGACCGGCAATATGCGCCGGGAGCTTTTCCGCTGGATTAATCCGGACCAGTACGGTAATATTTTTAATGCCGAAAACGACAGTCTGGATTTGAGTGCCAAGCGTTTTATGGCTTTTGACTTTACGCATATTTTCGAAGACGAAACCCTTGCTCCGGCCGTCATCAGTTACATCATGCACCGTATTATGTCCGAAACCGGCGATACCGGCGTTCCCTCGCTGATTATGATTGACGAAACCGCGCCGATGTTGAAGCACCCGATGTTCCGCGACTACTTTATCATCGGTCTGCAGGAAGGGCGTAAGAAACGCCAGGCTTATCTTTGTGCTTTCCAACAGCCGAACATCATCGACAAGCTTGGCGTCGGCGAAGTTATTCGCGGCCAGTGTCAGACGATTATCTTTTTCCGTAACCCGCAGGCAATGCCGGAAGACTACGCCAACTGGAACCTGACCCAGCGGGAAATCGAGTTCATTTTCGGCAAGAGCTACCGCGACTTTCCTTATGCCATTCTGCTTTCCCGTCCGGCTACCGGCGAATCTGTCATTTTGGACGTCGACCTGAGCGGTCTCGGCCCATACCTGAAACTTTACAACTCCGGCCGCAAAAACGTACTTTTGGTTGAAGAGCTGATTAAGGAATACGGTGAAGAAAACTTTGTTACAAAATATTTAAATATTGCGTGATTCGGAGATTAGTCGTTTATCAATTGCGCAATTTTTGATATTATTAATATAAGGAACCTGGACTTTATTGGAGGTTGAACATGAGAAATTGTAATCTTTTGCGGCTGCTTACTCTGAGCGGATTCCTTTCGCTTGCGGTTCTGCCTCGTCATGCGGCGGCGCAATGGCCGACCCTGGATATTTCCTCCGTAAAGGAAGGCATAAGCACCAATATCGAACTGGTCAAACAGTCCAAGGTTGTAACCGATGCCATGGCCACTGCCGGCAAAATCAATGCCGGTATTGGCGATGCCAAGGCCAGCGTTTCTAAATTCGCCGGCGACAATCTGGCCAAAGCCCAGGAAAAAATGAAAAAGCTTCAGGAAGAAAAAGAGCGTATAGAAAAGAAAAAAGAAGAATACGAAAAAATTAAGAAAGAAATTGAAGAGAAAAAAGAGGCAATGGAAGATTATAAGCGTCAGGCCGAAGCTCTGAAGGCCGATGCCGAGGGGTATATTGCCGATGCCAAAGAAATGAAAGATGCTGCCAGTGATGTTGTTTCTACGGTCAAAGACGATGTTTCATCAGCTTCTTCCTCTGCCGGGGTTTCTTCCGGAAATGCTGATTTGAACACGACGTCGGCGGTTGCCGAAGCCGAACCGCAAACGGCCGTATCCGGCCGGACGGCTTTCGGCTCTGCTCAGTCCGAATCAGGATATCAGGTTGCTGCGCCGACTTCCGATGCCAAAAATTACGGTGAAGCCGTTTCTGAAACTTCTGCCGTTGCCGGAATTTCGGAAGTTGCCGAAGATGACACAGCCGAAGCGGATGTTCAGGCGCTTGCCGAAGAACAGTCGAGACTGAAAGAAGAACAGGAAGCTTTGGACAAGGAAAAGGCCGAGTTGGAAGTTGACGCCATGTTTGCCAAAACGCCGGAAGAAAAAGCCGCTGTTGAGGAAAAGATGAAAGCTCTTGACGCCAAGTATGAAGACTTGAACGGCAGAATGTCTGAAAATGCCGCGCAACTGGCTGCGGCTCAGGAACAGACGGCGGCTGAAGCAGCTGTTGAAACACCTGCGGAAAACAAAGCCGTTCCGGCCGGCCGCCGTCCGTTCGGAATGCCGGAAAAAGCCGCGGCAGTTACGGACGAAAATAATGATGACAAGCAGCCTGTCGATGAAAAGGAAAAAGACGAAGATAAAGAACCGCAGCCTTTCCATCGTGCCAAGATTTTGGACGGAGAAACGTCAACCAAAATGGAAATTCCGGAATCTCACACGCCAAAAATTCTTGAAGGTGAAACATCGACAAAAATGGACGTTCCCGAATCTCATCGCGCCAAAATTCTTGATACTTATGAAGCGCCGGTCGATCACACGCCGAAAATTCTTGAGCAAAGTCGGCAGCAGTCGGGAAATTCTTCAGGGGGCTTCCGCAAAAGAGCCATACAAAGAAGTTCGTCTCTGCAAAATGGCCGTCATTATGCTTCCCGCAGCTTTTCCGAGACAATTGTCTTTGCCGATTTGGCGGGGGAGGCCGTACCTGACGGCACTGTTAACGGCGTCTTTATTCTTTCGGACCGACTGGCTCAGGAATGCGAGATTAACGTTGCCGATTTGGAAGATGAGAAGGTTATGGACGAATGCATCAAAAAGCTGGTAAAGGCCAAGTCTGATAACGATGCGGCCATAGCCCAGGAAGCTGCTGCTGTTTACAAGACCATTATGCAGGAAACCGTAAATGCTTTGATTGCCGAAAGCATGGCGCAGAAAAACGAAGCGGCCAATTACGAAACCAAGGTTTTGGAGGAAATGGAGAAAAAAATCGCCCAAACCAAAAACAGTCGCGACGATACCGGAGGGCTGTCCCTGACTAACATGGAAACCCAGTATCTTCTGAACCGTATCCTGACAATTTATGCCGGTGAAATGTCTTTAAACGCTCTTAAGGAAATCAGTAGTTTTGACAAGTCTTATTATCAGGACGGCGATGATGAAGAAGGCGGAGAAGAAAAATGATAAAAAAACGTCTGACACTGCCCTTTTTCTGTCTGACGCTGATTTGCGCCGCATTGCCGGCGCGCGCCGATAAGGAGTTTTTTCAAAAGGTCGAAGAATATCTGGGCGTGGTCGAAAATAACAAAAACTGGGTGGAAAATCAGCTTTCTTTAGCCGAAGAAATGAAACGCTCGGCTTCGGAAGGCATCGGGAATGCGATGCAGAAGATTAATGAAGTAAAGGCTAATCCGCTGAGTGCCGATGAGGAGCTTTTGAATGTCATTCCGTCGGATATTCCGGATATTAACAATATCGGTAAGGCAACCGAGCAGGTAGAAAAATCCTATAATGCCCAAATGGGGCAGGGAAACGATAATCAGGTGTCACAGGAACAGCATGACAAAATGATGGATATTCAACGGGAAAATGTTGCCAATCTTTATGCTGTCGCCTTTACGACCCGGACGTTGCTGGCCAAGGAACGCAAGCAGGACGAACCCTCCAACGATATGAAAAGCACGCGTGAAATCATCAAACTGACTAACAAAAAGGCCGCGGAAATGTTGAGGCGTCTGCGAAATGTTATGAAACTTGAATCTGCAACAGCTGAATTTAATTTTTCTCAGGCAGCTATGGCGTATTCGGTTGAAAGCCGCGAAAACGAAGATGGGGGTAACGAAAAATGATGAAAACTCTCCATTATATATTTGCAGCGACACTCGCTCTGGGCTGTTTTATACGGCCAGCTGAAGCAACTTTGAAGTTTGACGTGTCCAAAGGTGTCGGCAAAGTAACGACAACGGTTTCCGGCTGGATGGAGGTTGCCAAAAAGCAGATGGAACAGTCGGCAACGCTTCAGACTATGATTGCCTATGGCAAGGGTGCCGTTGAAACGGCAAAAAAAATGAAAGAACTTCAGGGTGCGGTCGGAGATATGGCCGCAGAGGCTCAGTCTGTCGTTGACGAAAGTACCGGCTTGGTCGACGGTGCCATTTCCGATGCTCAGAATGCGGTTGGCGGAGCCGTAGGCGACGCCATGTCGCAAACTGGCGACGCTCAGGAGCTTTTGGAACTGAAAGCACAGAAAATGGCCTTGGAAAGCGAGCGGGATGACGCGATTACCGCCGCGCAGGAAGAAATAAACGGCAAGATAAGTCTTGCACAGGAAAATATTGGCAAGCTGCAGGCCATGGCGGCTCAGGAACCGGACAGAAAAACCGAATATGAGGCGCAGATCGCAGATTATCAGAACCAAATAAGTCAATATAATGAGGAATTGCAGACAACTTCCGATACTGTTACCGGCCAGTATCAGTCTCGGATTGCCGCGGTTGACGAACAGATTACGGCTCTGCGTGACGAAGCGATTGCCAAGGCCGGCGAAGCGACTGCGGACAAGTTGAAATCCGTTTTCGGCGGCGGTGACGAAGAAGATGCGGCGGCAATGAACGAGATGATTAAAAACAATTTTTTGGAAAAAGACGATGAGTTGACCATCGAAAACATAACGCCGCGCCGAAACTATCGTAAGCTGACGGCTCTTAAAGATACGGTTGCCGCTTTCAACAATGCTTGGAAAGTTAAGAAATCCCGTTATGAAAATGATGAAAAAACCGAGGAGATACAGGCGGAAGTTGAGCAGATGGACGGCGCTTCCTCCTCGCTGGGCATGGATATCCAGCTTAAGGTTGAAAATATCAAGTCTCTGCTGGAATATACTCGGATGATGGTTAATGACATGAAAAAAATAACCGCTGTTGAGTTAAGTAGCCTTTCCAATAACTGGAAACTGAATCGTTATGACAAGGATGTGACGGAATTTAATTTGGACGATTATATTTACGAGAAGGAATCAGTCAAGGACAAAGCCCTGGATATTTTAAAGAGCGTCAAGGAAAACGGTGTAAAAGGTACGGCGGAAAACATGCTGAACAATGCCGTCGACAATAAACAGAACAGTGCTTCGGCACCGGCGACGACCTCTGATCCGCTGGAAGCCGTTCGCAGCGAGCTGCGGCAGGTCAGATCCAAAAGCGGGCATTATGAGGGCGTAGACACCGCCGGTCCAACCGACAGCGCGCCGGTCAACGTGACGGAAGAGCTGCGGCGTGCCCGCGGCGGCTCTGCGGAATAAGGAGAACGGATATGCGGAAAATCGGTAATAAATTGTCTTTCCTCTTTCTGGTCGTCAGTATGTTGGCCGGCGTTTGTGTAAAAGATGCCGGAGCCTTTTTGCTGCCGCCGGGGCCGGGAACGCCGACCGTTGACCCGTTGGCCGACGTTAATATGACGATTGACTATGGCGTTCAGGTTGTCAACAACACCACTTCCGGCATTACCAAACTGAAACAGGAGCAGACCAAACTGGTCAAGGCGGCGAAGGAAAAGCTCGCCGGCGAGGTTGAAGGTTTAATGCCGAGTAAGAAAGACAAGAATAAAAAAGAAAAAGCCGTTCCGGGCAGCAAAAAAATTGCCGAGTGCAAAATTGCCGATATTGAAAAGCCTAGCTCGGTCAAAAAAGCCTTTTATAAGCTTTTTCTGGCGTATCCTTCCGATAAAAGTGATGAAATGACGGCCTATCGCGACAAAGCTTCCGAATTTTATCAGGATACGATTGTCGAAACCTATGTGGCCTCGCGTGAATTGGAAAAGGAACTTGATGAGCTGGAAAAGAATTTCGCCAAGCTGACGCCGATGCTGGTTACCGGTGAAGGCGGCAACGGTGCGGAAAGCGGCGATGACAACAACGGTACCTGGAAAAACGCCTACACCGCGTATGATACGATGAACCAGCTTCTGAAGATAACCGAGGAACTGGCGGCTATGCGTGCCCAGCTTGAAGCGGCCAAAGCGGTTAAACATCATATTGTTCCGGCCGCATATAAGAAGAAAAGCAAGGAATCGTCTTTGCTGGAAAAACGCGGAAATCTTCAGCTCGCTTCCCGGTCGGTGCGGTATGGCAGTGAAAAACTGGTTTTTGCTCAGGTTGATTTTAACAATTTTCAGAAAGCTTCCGTCAGTTCGACGCCGACAGTCAGCAGTAACGGCGGCGCCTCGATAACGTCGTTTGCGCAGCAGCGAAAAGCGGCGGCGGTACAGGCTTCCCGCCAGGAAGCCATCGGAATCATCAGCGGCCAAAGCGCGGCTTCTTCTCTGTCAAAGTCAACGGCGAATGATACGGCGGTTGAAGATGAAGATTATGAATATGACCCGGCTACGGATTCTTCGGTTAAATATATGAGGGCACCGGAACCGGACATCGCTTCGCCGTTTAAAGGCAACGAAGAAAAAATGGATGAACTGGACAAGCTTGATCCTCTCTATGAGAAGGCAACCGAGGCGCTGGAACTGCACAATCTGCTCCAATCTTTGCCGACGCATAAGGAAAATGCCGAAAAATATAATCGCCATAAGCAGCTTCACGACAAATCTGTCGAAATGCTGCGAACCGCGGATAAATGCGCCCTGCAGTTCTTAGGACGGTATTATGACGATCCGGAAAAAGTCTGGGCCGGCGGTCCGATAAGCGATGAAAATACGGCCAATTATGACTTGCGGTCCGGAATTTCCGGCTGGGCGATTAAGGCTTTTGAAATTGCCAAGGCCGAAACGACGGCGCCCGTAGATTCCGATGACGGTATCGTGGCCGAAATTGACCTGATTGATACCGGAGATATGACCAAACGCAGTGAAAACGAAAACGCTTATAAGGAAAAGGCTCAGGGATTGGGTAGCCCGGACGAGGAAGAAAAGGTTGAGGCCATCAACCGCGAAACGGAACTGATTGCATGGAAAATCGGTGCCGAAGCCGCCAAAAAGCTCGCGGAAGACCAATATTCCTCCAATCCGCAGTGGGGAACGGCACAAACGCGCTTTCCGGTTTGGAATGATCAGAAGAACTTCTATAACCAGTATATTGACGGCAAATACAACAATATTAAAGAATATCTTGCCGCTTTGCAGTTCAATCAGGTATCGCTGAACATTGCGCAGGAACTGAACAATATTTTAACCGAAGATCCTGAAGTTAAGGCCTATAATGCCCGCGAATTGGGACGTCTGGCCGGTGTCGTCGGCGATGATGACGAAACGGAAGAAGAGGAGGCTGCAAACGACGAAATTACGTCATTGGTTGCACAGAAACAGGCTGATTTGGAAAAAGCAGCCGACAAGCGCCGCAACGCTTTAAAACCGTTGGAAGAACAGAAAGAAAATATTAATAAAAGCATTGAAGAAGCTTCTGCTGCACTCAGCAGTTTCAACGAACGCATTAACCAGCTTAAAAAGGAGAAACTGACGGCTCAGTCTTCGGTGGAAGATATGCAGGTTCAGCTGGAAATTGCCGATGACGTGGCTGAATATGCCCGTGAAAACGGCGAGGAAAACGAGGAGGATTCCGTTTCTCAGGCATTTGCCAAAGAAAGCATAAAGGAAAATCAGGCCAGGGAAACTTCGGTCGAGCCGGAGATAGAGCGCTATCAGGGTTTGGCCAAGGTTCAGGAAGAAAAGATAGAACAGCTCAAAAACCGGTTGGAGCAGGTTGAAAAACAGATTGCCGCGGTTGAGGAATCTTACACGAGACAGGTTCAGGAACTGGAAGAAAAATATACTGCCGCATTTGAAGCGGCCCGCAAAAAAATTCAGGACGGCAAAACGGCCAAAGCGGCAAAAACACTCCTCAGCCTGTATCGGGAAAATGTCGAACGGACGGTTGTCGGCGATTTAATCGGCACGGCTTCCGTCAGAGGTATCATCAGTCAGGCCGAAGGCCTGGTCGGCGATACCAAGAGTTATGCGGTTCAGGCGGTGGAAACGGCTCGTTCCGACATTTACAAACTCGGCGATGAACTTTATCTGCCCGGCAGTTCTGCGATGGTCGTCAAACGTCATGCCGAACTGATGAAGGAACTGCAGAATATTCCGGTCGACAAACTGGTCGCTTCGTCGTCTTCTTTGGGCAAGTTTGGTTCCAATACGGTCATTACTTCGGCATTGACGACGCTGTTCCAGAAAGTTGTCACGCAAAGGGCCTGTGCCGACGGTCGCTGCGAAAATGCCGATGAGGAGTATTTTATCGGGCTTGAACCCAAAGACAAGGACTTTTCGGCGCCAAAGGCCGCGCCGGAAATGAATATGGCGCCGGTGCGTGAAATTGTCCGCTTCGATACGGTAAGTTATGATAACGTTCCCAAAACGGCCGACGGTACCGTCTCTCGGCAGGGTTTCCTTAATTACGGCGAAGAAATTCCGACAATCTGGCAGAAAATGCTCCAGGAAAATATTTTCGTTGAGCGCGAAGTCGATTTGGCGGCCATACTGGAAGCCGGCAGCGGCCGCGAAGGAGCTTTTATGCGCGGCGGACGGTATCCCTGCAAACTGGGCGAAAAGATTACCGACATTGATCCTTATGACGGACAGTATATGGTCGTCAGCGAACTCGCCGGCGCCGACGGTGCCGTTTCGCGCAGCTCAGGCGGCAGCAATAACAGCGCTGCCAATATGGCGACCCGCGAGTTTCTGAAAAAGATCGGCGTCTATATTGAAGATAAAATAAGCAAAACCGGCAATCCGGGCGTTTCGATTGACGAAAACAAGCTTCCGCAGTGTCAGGAAATTGAAATTATCGGCAACTCCGGGCTTGCGGCCAAGTTTTACTATACGGTGCGCGATATTGAAGCGGATACCGAAGGTCCGGCCGCCATTCAGCCGAAAGAAACCATCGGCAGCCCGAGTGAACTCGGGACGCTGCTGAAGGCACAGGATGCCGGCGGTATCCGTTTCGCCGACAAACCGCTTGAAGTGTTTGAGCGTCTGAAGAAAATAGCCGAAGAGCAGGATAATCCGAACAGCGAGTATCAAACCAATCTTAAAGACGAAATTTTTAACAATGCGCCTTATAACATAAACCAGATTGGCGACTTTCTTGACTATGTCGAAGTCGAAACAACCTACCGTCAGACGTTGGAAGAACTGAAAGCCAGCCTTGACGAAGTCAACGATATGCTGAAAGAACAGCTGGTTGAAGCCGGTTTTACGCCGACTTCGGACTTTGATATTTCGAAGGATGAAGATTACGAACTGGCACGCAGCAGCCTTGACCGCCTTAAAAATAAGCTGGTGGAAGAGGGTTTTTCGGGAATTTCCGGCGTCAATGTCAGTGACAACGAAGTGGTTGAAGAACGCCTGAACAAAATTAAACGTATTTTTACCGCTTTGCGCAAAGATAAGGATGAACTGCTGCCTCTTAATGAGAATTCGCCCTCCGACAGCGAACTTGACGAGCAGATTAAAACCGAAGAAGTCAACAAGAGCGTCGTCGGCGAATATGACAAGAAGGTTGAGGAAGAGTTCCAAAAGCAGTTGAATAATTTCAAACCGCCGTTCTGCGCGGCTTACTGATAGAAGAGAAATGAGCGAAAACGACAACATTTTAGAGGAAACCAGAGTACTTTCGATTACGGATGCAAACGGCCGGCACAAGGAGTTTATCAGCGAAGTCGAAAAAGAAGTTTCCGGTTTCAAACTCAAATATTATATGTGGCTTTCCCGGCTGTTTATCCTTTTTACCGTGGTTTCGCTGATGATTTTCATGAGTTCTTCGCTGGCGCTGTTCAAACTGGCGCCGCAGGTTTCCGTCGAGCCTTTTCTGATAATCAGGCAGGATACTTCCGACGGTATTGTGCGCTATGAGCCGATTTCATACAAAATGGCTTCCAAAAACCAGTTGATGGAAACCTTTGTTCGCCAGTACGTCCTGTTGCGTAATACGATTATTGCCGACGAGAAGGAAATGCAGACCCGCTGGTTTCCGGGCGGTATGATGAATTTTTTGTCTTCTGACTATGTCTTCGGCCAGTTTTCCGCTTATCGCGACAGTGTCTGGAGCAAAATCATCGACGCCGAAATGGTTCGTGAGGTCGAAATTATTTCCATCGGCAAGCTCGGCGGCGAAAAAAGTCCGGTTTGGAAGGTGGACTTCAAAACCTACGACCTCTCGACCACCATGCGCAACCAGAATACCCGGGCTTTGATTCTGAGCACGCGCTATTGGACGGCTTCCGTCACGGCCTATTTCCTCCGCGGCCGCGAGTTTGTCGGTCTTCGTCTTATCAATCCGATTGGCTTTACCGTAACCCGCTATTCGCAGACCGAAGTCGAAATTTTCTGAAAACTTCTTTGCCTGTTGATAAGTTGGGGATTTTGGCCTTATGGGATTAGACTTTTAAAATAAAAAAGTTTAAGTTCATAATATCTATACTAGTATACTGTTATAAGGATATATCGCAATGTGCAAAAAATTTATTATGTTATTCGTGCTGCTTATGCTTACGGCCTGCGGTATTTTCGGCTCATATTATGAGGCCGAACCGGTCGGCGTCGGCAAAGGCGTGGACGAACTCAAGCTTTCTCCCTGCGCCTGTCTTCAGGTCGAACTTCCTCAAAACCTGCCGGATTGGTTTGTTGAAACAATATAACCGGGACTGATGATAAAAAATGGCAAATCAGTTAGAAGGAAATAACACCCAGCAGAAGCTTATCGGCGGCGCCGCGCGGCAGCCGCAGCGGCAGGCGCGCAACGAAGACGTTTTCGTCGCCAATGTCGGCGAAAAACGCTATCTTTGGACGGCGCGCGCTTTCGCAATTATTACCGCAATCAGCCTCTGCTGCAACATTGTGCTGATTCTTGCCATTATGCAGGTTTTGCCGCTTTATCGCGTCGAACCTTTTTTGCTTACGTTTCAAAACAAGGAAGAGCAGGTTTACAATATTCAGCCGATTAAGGGGCGCATGGAGGATCAAAAGGCCATTACCGAGGTTTTTGTCCGCCAATATGTGCTGCTGCGCAGTTCTTTTGACCGCGATGTGCAGGAGATGGAGGCGCGCTGGATGCCCGGCGGTCCCGTGCAGGAGATGTCTTCTTCCGCTGTCTATACCGAATTTTTGGAAAAAACGGCCAAAAAAGCGCTGGATTTGATTCGCGCTCGGTCCTTGCAGCGCAATGTCCGTATTCTGACGGTTAACGAACTTGGCCGCGGTCTTTGGCAGGTCGAGTACGAAACGCAGGACATGTATCCGGATTCTCCCGCGCCGGAAGTCAACTACTGGACGGCTTCGCTGCGCATCGCCTACAGCCGCAAAAGCGTCAAGTACGGCGAGCGTCTTAAAAATCCGGTCGGTTTTACGGTGGTCAGATATTCTCTGACATATAACAAGGTTAAGTAGGTTTATAAGGTATTCAGATAATGATTTTACGGTCGGCTAAGTTATTCCTTCTTTTAATGCTGGTAGTTCTCGGTGGCAATGCCGTTGCGCAGACGACCATGAACAGTCTTGACCAGAATGCGGATCAGAGCCAGGGACAATATATGCCGATGAATATGGGCTATGCCGGTTTCAACTCTCTGGGTATGATTCAAAGTGCCTGGCTGGATCCGATGCAGAACCTCGGCGAAGGGCAAAGCAAACCTGCTTACTCGAAATATTACTGGTCGCCGGATTTGGTGCTGCCCATCCGTCTCCGCGAAGGCATGATGACGCTTATTAATTTTCCGAACTGGGAATTAATTGAAGATATTTACATCGGTGACAACGCGACTTTCGACGGCCAGATTTCCGGTCCGAACACCTTGCTGCTGTATCCCCGCAAGGGCGCCAATGTCGGCGTTGACACCAACGTCATCGTTTTTGGCCGTTCCGGCAACAAATATGTTTTTTATGTTAAAAGCGAAGGTGTTAATACCGAACGCCTGACCAACTCGATTATCGACATAGACGTCATTGACGGACCGTCCGGTTCCGGCGGAGCCGGCGCCTCCAGCGCGCGGATGTCGTCGATGGGCGGCGGGTTGGGTGTCAATGCCAGCCATTACAATCGCGGCGGCAGCTCCGGAATGTCGGTTGATTCGACTTTTACCAAACGTTTCCAGATGGCAGACTGGATTAAGAATATTCCGCTTGATCCAAGCAAATTCCGTTTTGACATTGAGGTTTATGTTCCCAACCCCGATGACGTTGTCATTGCACCGGAACGCGTTTGGCGCGACGATATTTTCACTTACATTGATCTGGGCGAGAAGGCTTTGAATATGACGCAGCGCCCGATTGTGACCCTGATTGTCGAACGCATTGAAGTTCCGGTCGGTTTTCGCACCAAAGGACCGAACAACCGTCTGATAATCGTTGAGGGTATCGGCGATATGGTCATGCGCAACGGCAAACGGATTGTCTGCCTGAAAATGCGGCGTTCAGACGATGCTGGTCTGGAAGATGCCACTTATGCAACCGATTTTGAAGACAACCGCTGGGATGTTCCTCCCGCGCTGCCCGGCAACGGTAGCGCCGGCGCGAATGGCGGAGCTGCGGGCGGCAGCGAATTTAACGGCGGCAACGGCGGCGTTCCCGGACAATATGATATTCAGGTCGGCCAGAGCCAGCTGATTGTTCCGGCCAACGGCCAGGGGCAGAATGTCAGCGTCGGCTATCAGGGCGGCGACGGTATTGACTATTCCAAAATGCAGCGCATCAGCAACAACAACCAATACGATGCCGGCGCGCGCAATATGGCGCAGCGCTATGGTTACGGCAGCGGTTTCAGCGGCGAAGGCTCCAATATTTCCATTGAACTGGGCACTGATGCCGACGTTACCAACCTCGAGCGGCTTTGGGACAGCCTGGTCAACAAATATCCCGACGTTCTCGGCGTTTACCAGCCGTTCTTCTCGGTGGATACGCCGGCGGACGGCCAGGGCAAAGAGCTGTTTCATCTGCGCGTTGGCCCAGTCAAGTCGCTTGATGCCGGTGATTCCGCCTGTAGCCGCCTGGGACGCAACGGCGTATTTTGTAGTGTAGTCAGGACCCAATGAGCAAAGAAGTACTTACACATTCCGAAAGTTACGTCAAAAAAACCAACCGCATAATTCTTGCGGTTGGTATTACTTCTTTTATTATCTTTATTTTCGGCGTTGTGCTTCTGATTAAAAGCAATAAGGTTGTTGATGACTATGAAGAACCGGTTTTTACCGACAATGACGACGCGCTTAACATCGGCAATACCAGCCCTTTGACCGACAATCTTGAGTTCGGCATCGTTGATGACGGCGAAGTGCCGATTACCATGACGCCGGATCCCGTTTCCATGGGACAGGTTGTGCTCGGTACTGAAGCCAAGAATGTTCTGACTATCGGCACCAACGGCAAAACAGCGATAAAAATTGATGACGTCGAACTGGCCGAGCCGCCGTTTGACGGTTTTACTTACGAGGATAACTGTACGGACGAGGAATTGCGCGGCGAACAGACCTGTAATATTACCATGAACTGGATTCCGGTCATTCACGGCAACGTGCAGAACAATTTTATCATTTCGTGGCACGAAGCCAATCTGACCCGCAGCAATGCCAAATCGGCCAAAGTTCCTGTCGAAGGCAGCGCCATTCGTAAGGAAGACTGCAATTTTTGCGAAACCGCGCTGCCGCAGGGAGCTGCATCAGCAACCGAACAGGCCAAAGCCGAGATTGCCGCCAAGCAGGTGCGCAACGCTGTCGGTCCCAACGGCGAGGTTATCGGTACCATTGATGAAGACGGCAATTTCGTATCCAACGGTAACTACTCACCGAAGGCTTACGAGAGACTGACAGAAGCAGGCGGAAGCGATATCCACTTCTCACTGTTTGACGATGTACACGACACCACAGGTCTCTACAAGAGAGCAGACGGTACACCGTATCAGTACAACGGACACTGGTCATGGCTCTACACTCTGAACAACGAGTGCAAAGAAAACATCGACGGCAAAGAAGTAACCATCTGGCAGTGGATCTCCACAAAATCAAAAACAAACAGAGGACTTGAAAAAGTCATCGCAAAAGTAAACGCACTGAACGCAGAAGACTACACAGCAGACAGCTGGACAGCAGCTCGGGCGTTGCGCCCAGCAGCAGCGC